>Ga0131853_10002028_pt1 | contig 36249 bp, 32 predicted proteins | sample TergutLab28metaG_FD_92764 | JGI IMG/M metagenome (GOLD analysis project Ga0131853, IMG submission 92764) | Labiotermes labralis P1 segment gut microbial communities from Petit-Saut dam, French Guiana - Lab288 P1 (version 2) (version 2) | ecosystem: Host-associated > Arthropoda: Insects >... | reverse complement strand
GTTTACGCGCACAGCTTGGCAAAAATTAAGCGAGCAACAAACACAAGACAAAGCCCGGCAGATTGGGATTATCTCCCCAATATTGCCGGGCTTTTGCTATACTTTCATCCACATAACAAAAAAAGTAGTTGACAAAATGCTTCCTGCCAAGGTCTTCCATACTACAATAGTTATTTTGACATCGTGTATGTCAAAATTTGAGGCGCATATTTCGTGAGCGGTGTAATATAGTAGATACACTACAAAGCCACACCAAAAGGAGTGAATCTACCATGAGCTTGATAGTATGTGCCCAAGACTGTCGTCACCAAAGCGAGGGCTATTGTGCGCTAAACCAGATTACCAGCCTTTCCAGCAACAGCAAGGCAAAGTGCGGCTATTATGAAAAAATCGGTACTCAGAGCGCAAAAGACACTCCGAGTACCACTGTAACCTCAACCGAAAATATGGAAGGCTTCAGATAAATTCGTCAACGGTATTAGCTCCACACTTGTCCCCTGCTCACCCAAGGCATTTAGCGTTGCTTTGGGTAGCGCTAGCCGGCTAAATCCTAAGCGCGCACACTCGGCCACTCGCGCGCGCACATTGCCCACAGCGCGTATCTCCCCGGCGAGGCCAATCTCGCCGAAAGCCGCCAGGTCGTCGGGAACAGGCTTGTCCAGCAGGTTGGAGATCAGAGCAAGCGCTACAGGCAGATCAGCGGCCGGCTCGTCTAGGCGCAACCCGCCCACAATATTTATGTAAGCGTCCAGGTTACTGAAGAAGAGACCGCCGCGCTTTTCGAGCACAGCGATAATTAGCGCGGCTCTGTTTAAGTCAAATCCAGTGCTCATCCGGCGGGGCGTGCTAAACCCACTCTTGCCAACCAGGGCCTGTACCTCTGCTAAGATAGGGCGACTACCCTCCATTACGCAGGCTACACAGGTGCCCGATACATTCTGTGGCCTGCCTGAGAGCAAGGTTAGGGACGGGTTTTCCACTTCTCGCAACCCTTGTTCACTCATCTCAAAGACACCGATTTCGTTGGTCGAGCCAAAGCGGTTTTTGATTGCCCGCAAAATCCGGTAGCTTGAGTGACGCTCTCCCTCGAAATAGAGGACGACATCCACCATGTGCTCTAAGACTTTTGGCCCGGCAATGCCGCCGTCCTTGTTGACATGGCCCACTATAAACACCGGCAACTCTCGCTCTTTTGCCAGACGGATAAGCAACCCGGTACATTCCCGTACTTGAGAGATGCTGCCGGTTGAGCTTGAAAGCTGCTGGTGGCTCATTGTCTGGATAGAGTCGACTATCACCACGTCTGGCGAGACTTGCTCGATGCAGGCGGCCACCTGCTCGATGTCGGTCTCCGGCGCGATTATCAGCCTCTCCCCTTCCAGGCCTAATCGCCCGGCTCTCAGCTTTATCTGCCGCGGGCTTTCCTCCCCTGCTACATACAGGACGGTGCGGTCAATACAAAGGGTTTTGCACATCTGCAAAAGCAGAGTAGACTTGCCAATTCCGGGATCGCCCGAAATCAGCGCTACCGAGCCGTCCACCGCGCCGCCGCCAAGTACGCGGTTCATCTCGGCGAGGCCGGTGCTGCGGCGTATTTCTTGCTCGGTGTCCAAGCTATCAAGTGCTGAGAGCTTGGTGGTCAAAAGCGTGCCCTTCCCTGCCCCAATGCTCCCCGGCCTACTGGGCACAGGTTCCTTTAAGGCTTCTGTCAAAGTGTTCCAGTCGCCGCACCCAGGGCATTTGCCCTGCCAGCGCGCGCATTCATAGGCGCACTCGTCGCAGATATACGCAGTCCTTATTTTCGCGGCCACTTTAAACATCCTCTGCGTCTTTAGTTAGAGTGTGTCTTTAAACACTTTCCGGCAGCTGCATGCCCAAATACTCCATAACCGAACCGAATATTGCGAAAGCTAACTGTGCCTGATACTGCGGGTCGCTCAGGTTGCGGGCATCCTCTGGGTTAGAGAGGAACCCGCACTCGACCAAAACAGCCGGGCTTCTAGCTTGATAGATAATGAATAGCCCGCTGCCGCCCTCTTTGTGCTGGCGCCGATTTTCGGGTTGCAGCATCGTGACAACATTGCGCTGTATGGTCTCTGCCAGCAGTTCGCTCCCCGGGTGGTGCGGACCGTAGAACACTTGAGTTCCCCGCTGAGAGGAATCCCCGAACTTGTTCTGGTGTATGCTGATGAAAATATTGTCGGTAAAGCGCTCTGTGAATTCTAGGCGGTTATGCAAGTCGGATCTCTTCTGCCTGCGTACACCGGAGACCCCCGGGTCGTGGATAGAGACATCTTCTTCTCGGGTCATCACGACTTCAAAGCCTGCTTGTATAAATAAATCCCGCAGGATAAACGAAATCTCCAGGTTGATATCCTTTTCGAGCAGATCATTAACACCCACCGCACCGCCGTCTATTCCGCCATGACCAGGGTCGATGATAATAACCGGCATATGTCCACTCAGAGACGCAACCCGCATAGAATTCGCCGCGCTAAGACGTAAAAGCCCAGAGGTAACCGAAACCGCGAAAGCCACGGCAACAGCCAACACCAACACTAGAACAATAAGTCTAGACCAACGCAACCACTTCATACAAACACCCCCGTTGTACAGGGTATGTTCGCGTAGAGTTGCGTTATGCTACAAGAGCCACGACAACATTATACACCAAAAGTGCAATGTCTGGCAAGTCGAGAAGAGTATACCAAACACTGACCGCCGGTTGTTTAGCCGCACATCAATTACCTTTTGGGCGGGATTAACGGTAACAACAAATAGGGTTTATGTTCATTTCCAAAATGTAAGTTCACGTCGGCACCAAATATCTCTATAGGTCTGTCCACCGGGTCATCGTGCTGGAAGATAGAGACACCAGTCTCCAAAGGGGTACGCAATGGATACACCGGGTCTGCCTTGTGCTTGTAGCCACCCCATATGTAATCTTTCCCTCGCACAGACAGCCCGATACGATACCCTGCCGGCACCACAATTCCGGATGGGTGGATCTCAATGTCAAGCTCGTACACATCGCCCGGTGTTAAAGGTTGCTTGTTCGTGTGTGTGTGGTAGGGCCGGTAAGGCAAGGTATTTTCTGTGTCCAGCTCCCTGTGCGAAGCGCGCAACCACCCCATTGCGATGGGAGTTTTGGGGTCGTTAGCGCCTTGGAACACGACTTCTTCCATGTCGGGTGTAAACAGACGCACTACCACGAATAAATCTGCATCTGTGCTGGATGAGCTTATGAACAACTTGAGCGCCATCGGCCCGGTGAACTCACATTCATTTTCAAATGGCGCTGAGAGGAAAGTCAACCCGTCTCCTTTGGGGTCGTAGGTCATTGTGACAGCAGGGCAAAGCGGCTCGTTGCAGGTCAAACCCGAATCGGGCGTAAGGTACCACTTTTGCCAGATGGTGCGCGGGATAGGCCAAGCGTCCTCAAAGCGTTCCACAAATTTGTCCACATGACGCACCTGCAACTGTACGACACCGGGACGCTCGTTCCAACCGTTGTCATATCCCTTAACAAAGTGATCAAGAAATTGCCTTTGGATTCCAAGACCGTACTTTGTGTATAGGTGCCCCCAATGCAGCTCGCCGTGTACTTCCAAATATTTGTGCTTAGAGCCCGCCTTAATGAACCCCTCGAAGTTGCCGCGCGGGTGCAGCGGAGCACCGCCCCAATTAGCGGAAGAAAGCAGCGGCACTGTCATTTTGCTGACGTTGGGTAGCCGGGCTTGCATTTCTGCGTCGAACATTTCATGCTCGAGGTTGTAAGCTACAAAGTCGTTGCGGTTTTTGGCCAACTGTTCGGGCGTCAACGTAATATCGCCGCTGAGGTTTTCTCCCGTTAGCCGGTTTTTGTAGCCGTAGTCGCCTACTCCGTTTTGCAGGTTGTAGACTTGGGGCCTTGCCCAGTTGTGACCAAGGTTGTGCATAATGCCTCCCGAGCGGCTATACTCCCGATAATAGTCCATTGCCCCCTCCCAAATGATGCAGGCGGCCAAATGAGGCGGCTGCAAAGCGGCTACTGCCCACTGGTTGGATGCATAGTACGATATGCCACACATAGCGACTTTTCCGTCGCACCAAGGCTGTGCTGCGGCCCACTCGATGCACTCATATATATCCTGCGCCTCTTGCGGACTCAGCAGGTCGAGAAACCCCTCTGAGTTGCCGGCACCCCGGCTGTCCACGCGTATACAAGTGTATCCCCAAGGTACCCAGCGCTCCGGGTCAACCGTTTCCCAGTTTAAGTGGTTGCCGCTGACGCCGTCCAGCACCTCGGGGTAGGCGTCTATCAGCATCTCCCAGCGTTTGGGGTATCCTTCCGAGAATAGAAGCCCCTTGCCATATGGCCCATAGGTCATGATAACCGGGTAGGCCGCGTCGTCATTTGGTCGGTAGATATCCCCCCGCAAGGTGGTGCCGTCTTTCATTACAATGGGGGCGTCCCATTCTATTTTCATACCATCTCGCATTTCACAAAAATGCTTCATTGCACTCTCCCTTTCTTAGACAGGTACCGGAATTGGTTTCTTAGCAGTGGCTATGTAGAACCAACCCGCAAAATATTTTGCGGGTTGGCATTAATTATAGTTCTAAAACACACTCTAGCAGCAGTTACGGGGTCGGGTTGTACTCGCTTAAGAGTTCCCCGAACAACTCAGGCCGCCTCCATTGTTTAGTCAATAGACCGGGTTTGGCATTGTAGGCCCTCGCCGCCATGGCTGCCATTGTGTCCTCTGTTTTATGCAGCCAGCGGATACGATCCAGATCTGCCACATCGTAGATGATGCCTTCTTCATACGATTTGACAAGCTGGCCCTCCGGCCCGCAGATTACGGCTAAGCCGGCATCGTCGGGGAAGTCGGGCAGAAGATTTTGGCAGCTGACAGTGTACATCTGGTTTTCTATGGCGCGAGCGCGCAACAGCAGCTCCCAGTTATCTCTCAGGCCCCATTTTTTGAGACCGGCGGGCATGAAAGTGATTTCGGCGCCTTTGAGCGCCAAAATGCGGCTGAGTTCAGGCACAAACACCTCGCTGCAAACGAGAATGCCGATTCGGCCCACCTCGGTGTTGTACACTTGCAGGTTCTCTGGCCCGGCGGCTATGTACTCTATGTCCCAAAAATCGCCGCCGGTGTAAATCCACGGGCCGAGTGGGCTAGTGCGGCAGTACTTGGCCACCATTTTGCCGGTTGGGCCTACCATGGCATGTACAAGATAGTGCCTGCCGGGTGCCTCCTTAGCTCGCTCGGTAAAACCGTACAAAATATATTTCCCCACTTGACGCGCTTTGCTGGAAATTTCTTCGAAAGCGTCGAAGCCATCGTATGGCTCGCGCCACGGACCGGGATAGGTTTCGGGTAGCGTGATGATATCCGCGCCGTTGGCACTGGCTTCGTCAATACGCGCTAAAGCGTAAGCCATGTTGTGCTCGTTGCACCCGGGCCCTACTGCTGTCCGGGGCTGTACAGCTGCAATTTTTACTTTATCCATGTCGGTCCTCCTGTCATTAACTCAGTTATCACACGACGGCAAATGATCAAAAACTGCGGTAAGGCGTAGTGCCTTACCGCGGCTTTTGCATCGATGTATGGTTTGCTGGTTTAGGTGTAAATCTCGTTGCCGTCCAGGTCAAAGAATCGACCGTCTTGAATAGTGAACTCACCACGGCGGAACACTCTGCCGGGGAACTGTATCAAATGATCATCCACCAGATAGTGATGCTCTATCGGTAGACCCTCAATTCTGCGCATGGCTTGTTCCATAGCGATCATCCCGGAGGTGAAAGGCAGCCTAGAGATGGAGAACTCCTGCCTGCCGTCTACAATATTTTGCGGGCCATCGCCTACAAATGTAGAGCCATAAATCAAAACGTCTACTCCGGCAGTCAGTCCGGCAACCTCCAAAGCCTGAATGACACCCGAGGCCATTTGATCGTTAAAGCACAAAAATGCTTCCACATCGGGGTGAGCGGTTAAAAGGGCGCTGGCAATTTCAAAGGCCATGTTTCGATCCCAGTTGGCGGCTTGGTATGCCAGTTGCACCATGGTGTCGGGTCCTTGCGCCTTGGCGCGCTCGAAGCCCACCATCATGTCCATATGTGTGGACGCGCCCTCAAAGCCGCCGAGAAGTATGTACCTGAGCTCGCCGCCGGAATCTTCCATTGCCGCGTTGAATATGGCTTCTCCCATTGCAAAGTTATCGGTGCCTATAAATACATCGTACATCGCGCCAACCGAGGCCATCTCGTCAAAGTCTATATCGGTATCTAAAACGATTACCGGGATGCCACGCTCGTTGCTGGTTCGGACAAAATCAGCAAAACCGAAGGAGCTTGTGGGAGTAATAATAAACGCATCGATATCCTGTGTTAGGAGCGTGTCTACGATCTCAAGCATTTCAATCGTAGCGTCCGCCTGCGCAGTGTCAAACTCTAGAAGGACAATTCTTTCATAGCCGGCTTCCTCGTTGATTTGGTCAACGACATACTGCATGCCATCGCCCAACAGCCTAAACAGCGGATTAGACAGCGGTTTTGCCACATAAGCAATGCGGATGGTTTCTCTTTCGCCCGGGTCTGTGGTGGCGCCTAAATCAGCGGGCGTTCCGGAAGTGGCTGGTTCGACAGGGGCTTCGGGTGCGGCGCAGGCTGCCATGCTAGCAAGCAAGACAAAGCCCAAAATCAGGCAGATAAACCTTTTCATAATGAATCTCCTTTTTTATTTTTTGTGGCAAACCATAGAGCTTTCGTACAGAACAAATGGGTTTATTGGGTTATGCCAAGTCTCCCTCTATAAATTCAAGGTTGGCTCCGTCGGGATCCTTGAAGTAAATCCACTTCCAGCCGGCTAGAGGGCCTTCGTCAATCGAGCAATACTCCGGGCCTCCCACAAACGAAATGCCGAGATCTTGCATCTTTTTTATTTGTGAGGTGATATCGTCAACCTTGAACGCGATATGTACGCTCCCCGGCATATTGATGGGCGGCGCGTACTCGCCGGGAGACGGCGGGTGCTTGTACTGAATCAGTTCAACCGAACAACCATCCCCATATTCAAGAACCGCAATCTGAATCACCGCCCCGGGTACTCCAAGCTTTTCGCCGCGGGTGGCTCTTTCCGGCTCTGTCTTTACCAGCCGCATTCCGAGAACATCCCGGTAAAACTTGATGCTTTTATCTAAATCGCTAACTGTTATTCCGGTATGAACCTGCCCTCTTAGCATGAACTGCTCCTCCTAATGCCGATAAATTAAATGCAAAGACTTTAGCGCGGCCAATCATTCCAATGCACCATTGGCAAACCGGGTGCCGGTGCACGGAAATATGGAATCTTGGTGCCGCGCAGCGAGCCAATGTATAGCGTTTGTAAGTCCGAGCCACCAAAAGTAACACTGGCCATCCAAGGCGCTATTCCACGCCCTGTTTGGAATAAAATCTCATTTGTGACACAGCGGTTGTAGAAAGCATCGTCCAGTTGCTTTACTTTTGACGGGTCGCCCTCATCAATCAGAATCACCATCTCTCCGTCGGGCGTAATCACGAAAAGTTTGTCGGAGTATACCATGGTGCCCCAGAGGTTGCCATAAGCGTCAAAGGCAATGCCATCCGGGTACGCGCCGGCTCCCATGTGGGTGGGACCGTATATCTCTCGGCCCGACAGGTCACCGTTTCCGTCTACCCGAAACCGTAAAATTCGCCCGCCCGTTGTTTCCACCACATAGAGGTACTCTTCTTTGGCGTCCATGCGCACTTCGTTTGTAAAGTGCAGCCCTTCGGCCACAACGTGCACACCCCTATGGTCATAACGGGCAATGTACCCGTCGTCAAGGTCTGGCACCAGAGCGTCAATCCAGTTCTTTTTCCGGGTAGTTATGGTAATCCACAAACGGTCTTTGCTGTCGCGCAAAACGAAGTTTACCTTGCCGATTTCTTTGCCGTCTATAGTATCGAACATTACTTCGGTTTCTCCTGTACGCTTCATGCGCTCCAAACAATCGGTACCGAAATTAGAAATCAGCAAATCTCCATTGCGATCAAAGGCCAATCCGTTGGGCAGTGTCCCTTCAAAAAACCGCATGACATCTGAGGTCTGGTTAACGCCACCTGCGTGCTTTTGGGTAATCACCTTCTGCGTGCCGTCTGGAGTTAAGTGGACAACTCCGCCGCGCGAATCTGCCACCCAAAGGCTTTCGTCGCGCTCAGCCAAAATACACTCCGGGCGCTGTAAGTCTTTCCCAACATACTTGATGTTTTCCAAATCAACGGAAAACCCCCGGATCGGATTGTCTGCTTTCATATGCGATAGTCACCGTCCCTTTCTGTATAATAAGCCTTCAAAGTTTTGTCCCCTACAATTGAGTAACGCCTCCTCTCTTTATCATAATAGATTTAATATAAAATATAATCGATTATGTGTTGTAAAATAAAACCCTGACCGCTGACTTACCTTCTGCCATTTGTGCAGTTAAATCAGCCGGACAGGGACGAAAAGCTTTTTCTGACAAGCTCCGCACACAAGTTGAAGTGAACTTCAACCTCCGTTTGTAATGATTTTATGTCACCGGCTGCCAAACAGTCCAATATAGGCTGGTGCAGCTCGGCGAAAAATATAAGAGGTTTATCGGAGGTCTCAACGGTTAAAGAAGTCCATTGTGAGGCGCTGGCCATTCGCCACACTTTTTCCAAAAGAGGATCGTGCGCGGATTTGACGAGAATCTCATGAAATTCGATATCGTACTGGACAAACAAAGCAGCGTCCTGTACATCAGCCGCATGGCGCATTTGAACGGCCTTTGCTCGCAACGCGCGCAACTGTGCTTCACCAAAGTTTTTTGCTCCGTTGGCTATCGCGTATGATTCAAGCAATGCACGCAAGCGATAAGCCTGATAAAGTTCATCTTTGGTGATGGATCTTACAAAGCAGCCCAGGTAGGGTTTTATCTCTATCAGTCTCATAGCCTCAAGTTCTCTAAGAGCCTCTCGCACCGGCGTTTGAGAGACGCCCAGTTGCTTGGCGATTTTTGTCTCGATGATACGCTCTCCGCTTTGCAATTGGTTTTTTATTATCATTTCGCGTATGTGTTTATACACTTGGTCGCTAAGCTTTGCTTTTTTTATAGCGTCTCTATGTTCGACAACAGGTTTTAGCTCACTGCTGACTGCTTCAATTGCTAGTAAGTTCTTTGTAGTCATATATAGCCTCCAGGTGCAACATCCATAATCGATTATATTATATGTTGATTTTTAGCATCTGTCAAGTAAGAATATATAGAGTTTAGTTATTTTTTCTCTATTTTTTTATTTAAACACTCGAAAATATAGTTGACAATAGTGAAAATAACCTTTATAATCAACTGGTAATCGATTATGTATTATATTTTCTTGTGCTTATGATGTACCGGCTCAGGCCTACTATTGATTAAGGGTGGTGAAAGCTTGGAACCAGTACTAAGGGCCGAAGGTGTTTATAAAGCATACGGAGGTTCCAACTTCTATGCGCTTGAAAATGTGGATTTTAACGTTTATCCGGGAAAAGTGAACGTTTTAATCGGAGAAAATGGGGCCGGGAAATCCACGCTCATAAAAGTTTTTTCAGGCGCTCATAGTCTTACTAAGGGCCAAATTTATATGCAAGGCAAACCTATTACCATCTCTAGCCCAATACACGCAAACCATTTGGGGATTGCAACTGTTTATCAAGAGTTGTCTCTAGCCCCTGAATTGAGTGTTGCCGAAAACATCTTTCTAGGCTCCGATCTAATCACCAAGATGGGTATGGTAAGCTGGAAAAATCTCTATTCTGAAGCAAAGCGCTTGATGGTGGAAGTCCTTGAAATGGACAACATTGACCCGAGAACTAAAATAAAAACTCTTGGCATTGCCCACCAGCAAATGATTGAAATTGTACGTGTTATGCGTCGGGAATCAAAGATTTTGATCTTGGATGAACCCACGGCTGTACTGACCGAAAAGGAAATCGTTAAGCTGTTCGAGATTATAAATCGCCTTAAGGAGCGAGGAGTATCTATAATCTATATTTCTCATCGCTTAGAAGAACTGTTCGAGATAGGCGACTATATAACAGTATTTCGCGATGGCAAAATGGTTTCTGAGTTGCCGGTAGAGCAAACTAATACCGACAAGCTTATAGAAATGATGGTTGGCCGAGAGATTACTGAACAGTACCCAAAAGAAGATTTTTCTGGACTTGAGAAGAAAGATGTTCTGCGCCTTGAAAATGTCTGCACGCCAAGCAAGCTCGAGCAAGTATCGTTTACCGGAAGAACTGGTGAAATATTGGGGTTTGCGGGTCTTATCGGCGCGGGGCGCACTGAAATTGCCAAAGCAATTTTTGGTGCGGACAAAATCTCGGGTGGCGCTATATACATAAACGGAAGAAAAATACATAACCGAGGGATTCAAGGCTCTATACGCGGCGGCGTAGCGCTTGTGACTGAAGACCGCAAAGGTCAGGGCCTAAACTTGATCCGCTCAATTTCAGAAAATATCAGTATGGTTAAGCTCAAGAAGTTAACCGGTGCCTTCGGTGTCATCAAAAAGCAAAGGGAAATCTCAGAGGCAAAGCAGTTTGTACAGGATTTACAAATTGTTGCCGAAGGCGTGCACAGCAAAACAAAAAGCCTTTCAGGGGGCAACCAACAAAAGGTTGTTATTGCAAAATGGCTAAGTTCCGAGTTTGACGTTATCATATTTGACGAACCTACCCGCGGCATTGACGTTGGGGCCAAAACCGAGGTTTACACGATTATGAACACCTTAGTAAAAGAAGGAAAAGTTGTAATTATGATCTCATCGGACATGATGGAGCTGCTGGGAATGTGCGACAGAATTATAGCTGTAAAAAATGGAAGACTCTGCGGTGAGTTCACTGTACCCGTGGCGCAGGATGAACTACTGCACGCAATGATGGAGGGAAGTTGAACATGTTAAAACCCAATGTCGACACCAAAAATATTTTGTCTAATAATTCCTTTGTTCTAACAGTTATTTTGGTTATGATGATAATTGGCTTGTCGCTTGGCACGAATCATTTCGCGACACCCGCCAACTTTGCGGTTATTTTGCAGACCATGACCCTAAACGGTATATTGGCTATTGGGTTGACTTTTTGTATTCTAACAGCGGGAATAGACCTTTCCGTAGGTTCGGTGCTCTCGCTGAGTGGGATTGTATTGGCAATGGCGCTAAGGGACGGGCTAGACCCGGGTACCGCGGTTTTTTTAGCGCTGCTTTGTGGTATGCTGTGCGGTTTGGTTAACGGGTTGTTGGTTTCGATGTTCAAGCTTCCTGCTTTTATCGCTACTTTGGGAATGCAAAGTATCGCTATGGGAATCGCGCTTACTCTCACGCTAGGACACCCTATTACCGGCGTGTTTGGCTCTTTGCGCTTTATCGGTACTTATCGCGTTTTAAACAACTTGGTTCCAGTGCAGTTTTTAATCATGCTTGGCTGCTTTCTTGTAGCTTTTTTCATTTTAAAGTTTACTCGGCTTGGCCGGTATATGTATCTTATCGGCGGCAATGCTGAGGCAGCAAAGTTTGCCGGTGTAAATATGAAAATATATACTGCGGCACCCTTTGTGCTAAGTGGTATGCTAGCGGCCATTGCCGCGATTATAATGACAGCGCGTCTTAACAGCGCCGAGGCTGTTGCGGGGGTTGGCTTGGAACTTGACGCTGTGGCTGCCGCTATCATAGGTGGTACCAGTATGCGCGGCGGCGAAGGTACCATGCTTGGAACTTTTCTTGGCGCTTTGCTTATGGCGGTTATCAGAAACGGCATGGTGCAGATGGGGCTTGGCCCGCACCCGCAGCGTATCACCATAGGCGCTATCATTATCGTCGTTGTGATGATTGACATGATAAACCGCAACCGCACCGGAAACTAAAGTTAATAGCGAGAAAGGAATGTAACCATGAATATTGACACACATAGCCATGCTATACCCCCTGAGATTATAAAGCTTTACCAAAACGAGCCAATGATACATGGGCTTAGTGTGCGCGAAGAACGCGACGGTAAAAGAAGCCTGGTAATGAACAACGGACACGCATTCCCGCTGTTTGATGGGTTCCACGATGTAAAAGCACGCCTTTACGACATGGACTCTAGAGGCATAGACGTAGAGCTTGTAACACCCTCGCCCACCACGGTTTTCTATGATCAGCCAATTGAGAAAGCGCTGCCGTTATTTCGGACAATGAACGATGGCATTGCCGCGATGTGCGCAAAGGAACCTGAAAGGCTGATTGCCTGTGGATCGCTGCCGATGCAAGATGTATCCGCCACCTGCTCGGAGCTAGAGCGTCTTGTCAAACAGTATGATACCCGCATGGTTATGGTAAATACCAATGTAAATGGCCGCTACTACGACGAACCGGAATTTTTACCCTTATTTGAAGTTTGCGAGCGGCTCGGTGTCATGATTTTTTTTCACCCACTAAACGGCAATACAAGCTATGGTCTGGGACCTTATTACCTTACCAACCTGTTGGGCAATGCTATAGACACGACGGTCTCGGCCACTCGGATAGCTTTGGGCGGCGTGCTTAAAAAATATCCGGGCTGCAAGTGCATGTTTGCTCACGGCGGCGGCTTTCTCCCCTACCAGCGCGGACGGGTGGAGCATGGCTACACTATGCGAGAAGAACCCAAGGTGGGACTTGGCGACACGCCTCCGGCTGAGATTTTCGACCAGTTTTATTTCGACACTATCACCCATGGCAACCCAGCGTTGGAATTTTTGATCTCTTCCCACGGTGCGGAACGTATCATGCTGGGAAGCGATTACCCTTTCGATATGGCCGACCTGCGCCACCCAGACAAAGTTTTAAATATACAAGGCCTAAGCAGTGCCGAAAAAGAGAAGATACTCTCTGGCAACATACTTGAGATTTTGGGGAAATCAAAGTAAGAACCTGTGTTCAATAACGAGAATTGCCCACGAGCCGCAGCGATTTTTTTCGCTAGGCGAGGAAATTTTTTGCGGGAACCCTTTGTGGGTTCCAAGGAAAATTGACGAAGCATAGCGGAAAAATCGCCGGCTTGGCATTCAAAAAATAAGGAGGCAACGGTATGAAGCCGGAGTTTTATGACCTGCGCCGTTTGGCCGCAGACATACGAATCCAAACAATCCGAGCAATGGAAAAATTTGGGTCAGGCCATATCGGCGGAAGCATGTCAATCGCAGATATCCTGGCAGTTTTGTACGGGCGGGTTTTACGGTATAAGGCCGAGCACCCCGGCTGGGAAGACCGCGACCGATTTGTCATGTCAAAAGGCCATTGTGGCCCTGCACAATATGCTGCTCTTGCTATATCCGGGTTTTTCCCAATAGATTGGCTAAGCACTCTCAACCAAGGCGGAACACGCCTGCCAAGCCATTGTGACAGCAACAAAACGCCTGGGATCGACGCATCGACAGGCTCGCTTGGACAGGGAGTTTCGGTGGCCTGCGGGCTTGCTCAAGGAGCTGCACTTAAAGGTCAGAAGCACATTACATACGCGCTTTTGGGTGATGGCGAACTGCAAGAAGGACAGGTCTGGGAAGCTATCCAGTTTGCGGTTGCGCGCAAGTTGGACCGGCTGGTTATGTTAATAGACAACAACGGAATGCAGCTAGACGGCCCAACAATCAGCAAAGATATCGACCTTGCCCCAAAGTTTAGAAGCTTTGGGTGCGAAGTGTATGAAACAAATGGCCATGATGTCGCCAAGGTCTCCCCTCTTCTGGAAAAAATTCGAGATAATGCCCCGAGAAGCGGGAAGCCAACTGTAGTTATACTTAAAACAACCAAAGGCTGTGGCTGTGTCTTTGCTGAAGAAAAAGCAGTGAATCATCACTTGCCTGTAAGCGCGGAAGATGCCGGTCGCGCCATTGACGAAATTGAGCGCCGTTTGGCGACGGGGCTTTTACCGGGAGGTGAAGTAGCATGAGCGCACTCTTGAAAATTTTGGACAAACGGATGGTTGATGCCGTAGCCATGCGGGACGCTTATTGCGATTCCCTAATTGAGCTGGCCCAAAAAGACGATAGGATATTGACTATCGAAGTTGATGTTGCAAATTCAATGGGTACAGCCAGGTTTGCAAGCAAGTTCCCAGGTCGCTCGATTGCTTGCGGCATACAAGAAGCAAACGCGCTTAGCATGGCGTCTGGACTTTCGATAACAGGTTTTGTTCCGTTCTTTCACGCCTTTGGAATATTTGCTACCCGGCGTGTGTTTGACCAAGCTTTTCTCTCCTGCGGGTACGCCAAGGCCCCGGTCAAAATTGTCGGTGGAGATGCGGGTGTAACCGCTTCCGCAAACGGCGGTACGCATATGCCACTTGAAGATATGGCACTGATGCGTTCTATCCCGGATGCGATAGTTATAGAACCCGCTGATACTATCGCCACCCGTGCACTGTTGCCGCAAATCGCGCAGACTGATGTTGTGTGTTATATGCGCAGTTGCCGCAAACAGGTTATTCGTGTCTATGATGACTACGCGCAGTTTAAAATTGGAAAGGCGAACATTTTGCGAGAAGGCAAAGATGCTTCTATATTCGCATGCGGGATTATGGTACATGAAGCTCTCACAGCCGCGGAAATGCTGGAAAAAGAAGGTCTCTCGGTACGGGTGGTTGACTCTTTCACAGTCAAGCCGCTTGATGTTGAGGTGGTGCATGATAGCGCCCTTAAAACCGGTGCGATTGTCACTGCGGAAAACCACAGCGTCACCGGCGCGCTCGGCAGCGCGGTGTCAGAATATTTGTCTGAAAATATACCCGTACCGCTAGAGCGAATCGGCGTGAGAGACAGCTACGGTGAGGTAGGAGACGTTCCATATTTGATGAAGCGGTTTAGTCTTACGTCAGACGACATCGCAAAAGCGGTTCGCAAGGTTATTTCCAGAAAGAAATAACATGTCGAAGGGAGGAAGATTGATTAATGAAGCTGTTGCATGAAACTGATGTACCGGAAAAAGCGGTTCCTGGCAGGTTTTTAAGATGGGTCTCGACAGAAGGAGCCGGATTGGATGCTGAGTATCTCTCTTGCTGTGTCATGCGCGTTATGCCGGGAGAAACTGTAAGCCCCGCCCACTCTCACCCGGGCGGTGAAGAGCTGCTTTACTTTGTCCACGGAGAAGGTAAAGTTTTTGTGGATGGAGAGATACGCTCAGTCCGCGCTGGAAGCCTTGTACTCTTTACTAAAGGCTGTATACATATGGTACGCAACAGCGGCAAAGAGGAGATGAAAGTTGTCTGCTTCTTTGCCCCACGCACCAACCTCTCGGAATATGTCTTCCATAAAGAAGTAGATTTTGACAGTGGAACCGAAGCGTGACTGCCAATTTATTCCTTGCAAAATTATTGCTAGAATGAACACAGTATGTTGCTAAGGAGGGAGCGAGATGGAGACTTTGTTTTTTCGGCCGCAGAGCTTAAACGAAGCTGCCACGTTGATGGACACTCAAGATAAAGCGGTGATTGTAAACGGCGGCTCGGATATCATTTTAGAAATTGCGGCAAAAAAGATATCGCCCGCTGCGATTGTATATGTGGCTGATATCGCGGAGATGAAAAAAATATCCGACGATGGGGAGTATGTAAGAATTGGCGGCAGCGCTACATATGCACAAATGATGAAATCCCCTGAATGCCAACGTATAACGGGACTAATGGAATCTGTCCGACAGCTGGGCAGCCCTCCTATACGGGCAGTCGCGACGCCTGCCGGAAATATTGCAACAGCAGCGCCTTCCGCCGACTGTGCTACTATGCTATTAGCGCTGGGCACCGAGGTGGTTCTTGTCAGTGTGGCCGGCAAGCGTGTAGTCCCGCAAAAAGATATCTATACAGGCACCTACAAAACAGCGATCCAAAAAAATGAGGTTATTGGCGAGATGCGCTTTAGAAGCCTCAAGAAGATGGAGGGCAGCGGGTTTTACCGTCTTTCCCGCCGCAAGGCCCAGGATATCGCCAAAGTGCTTGTAGGGGCCGTTGTGAGGCTGGATGAGTCGGGGCGCTGCGTCAACAGTACAATATCGCTTGGAGCGCTCAATGCAACAGCAGTGTTGTCTCCGAGCACATCAAACCTGATTAAGGGACTCAAAAGGGACGAAGCTGTCAGGGTCGCGCAGAACTTCTTCCCGCCGGAAGCTGGTTTGCGTGAGAGCTACTTTAAGCGATACAAAGAGCTGACAGCCAGCACTGCTATTGCGCGAGCGCTGGATATGGCCTACAACGAAGCCGAAGGGAAGGTGTGAGATGACAACCGTATCTTTTAACCTAAACGGCAAAAATGAATGTGTGGAGGTTGACAGCAAGGAACTATTGGTCGATACCATTCGCTATCGTTTTTTGCTGACCGGCACTAAAAAAGCCTGCGGTACCAGCGACTGTGGCACCTGCACGGTACTAATCGACGGTGTGCCGCTGCGGTCTTGTGCCTACCTTACCTGTATGGCCGAAGGAAAACGGGTAGTTACTATCGAAGGGCTTGGTACGCCAAATGACCTGCACCCCCTTCAGCAGGCGTTCATAGACGCCAGCGCCGTGCAGTGCGGTTTTTGTATTCCAGGGATGATTTTGACCGGTTATGCTTTGCTCAAAGATAATCCGTCCCCGACAGCGCAAGAAATCAGGGAGGCTCTGTCCGGAAACTTGTGCCGATGTACGGGGTATGAAAAGATTATTATGGCAATTCAGCTAGCTGGCGAGCGGATGCTTGCGACAGGCGAGCTGCCGCCGAAGGGAGGTAGCGAAGCATGAACTATAACTACGTGGGGACACGCTATATGCGCCCCGAAAGCATAGGTAAGGTGACCGGAACCACACAGTATACCGCTGACCTGTTTGTCAAACGAAGAGATATACTGGTGGCCAAAGTGAAGAGGATCGACTGCGCCCGCGCCAAGATTATACAGATTGACACGGCACAAGCAAAAGCACTTCCCGGGGTTGTGGCTGTATTGACAGCGGACGATGTCCCAAACACAGAACTATATGGGTATTTGTTTGCAGATAAACCTATTCTTGTGAAGGATGAGATTATTTGTGACTGTGACCCGGTGGCTTTTGTGGCCGCTGAAACCGCCGAAATTGCCCAAGCGGCGCTAGATCTAATAAAAATTGAGTTTGAGCCATTGCCGGCAATAGAGGACCCGCGCGTCAGCTGCCAGCCGGGTGCGCCCTCCATCCATGAAAATCATCCGATATCTGGGGATTCGAACATATCGTTTGATGTACGGGTTGCACGGGGAGATGTAGACGCCGCATTACAAAACTCCATGGTTATTGTGGAGAATGAATACAGGACACCCATTGGCGAACACGCTGCAATGGAGCTGGATGTTGCTATTGCTGAGCCGGATAGCACTAATGCCGGCGGGCTTACGATCTACGCACCGCAGCAAGATTTGGGAGCAATGCGCAAAGGGCTTAGCAAGGCTCTGGGTTTGCCGATTAGCAAAATACGCGTAGTTACACTCATGATAGGCGGAGGTTTTGGCGGTAAGGAATGCTCGGTGGTGGATTGCGCCGCCGTGGCAGGTACACTGGCACTGAAGACAGGGCGCTCAGTTATGTACGAAATGACCCGGGAAGAAGTATTTCGTTACACCAGTAAGGGACATCGCGGATATATAAGTTACCGCATGGGTGCCGACCAAAACGGCAATATCTTAGGAATGCGCACCGAAGGAATATACGACAAAGGCGCATACAAGTCTGCGGATATAATACCACACCGTTCGGGTTGTCTAGCCGGAGGCGGCTACAGGATTCCCGCAGCCGATGTGCACAACTATTCGGTGTTTACCAACCATGTCTATGGAGGTGCTATGCGTGGTCTGGGCGCACCCCAACAGCATTTTGCCCTGGAGTGCACAATTGACGATCTTGCTCTGCAGCTAGGTATGGACCCCATTGATTTTCGCCTCAAGAATATTTTAAAGGATGGCGACTATACCATATTTGGACAATGTGTGAGGGAGAGCGGCGGACTGGGCTTAAAAGACTGTCTGACAAAAGTTAGAGAGCAACTCAGCTGGGATACTCCGCTTGAGAACAGCAACCCCGATATCAAACGCGGGCGTGGAGTAGCAGCTTACATGTACGGAAGCGGCACTTCTATGCCAAACGACAACGTTCACGCTTATATCGAGATGAACCTCGATGGTTCTCTCAATGTGAATATTATTCAGTGCGAGATGGGTCAGGGCATGATTTCGGCCATAACCTTGATTGCCTCAGACGCCATGGGAGTTACTCCCGATAAAGTGAATATTGGCGTGTCTGACTCACTTGCCGCTCCAAGAGCTGGAGGGGCATATGCCTCACGAACCACAGTTTTGCAAGGCAACGCCATAATTTCCGGCTGCAATATTCTAAAGGAGCGCATTCTTAAAGCGGCTGCGGCACTGTTAAGTGTGCCTTCGGAAGCACTGGATATCAAGGACAATTTCGTTTTCTCCAAAGACTATCCCGATAAGCGCCTGGCGCTTGCAGAAGCGGTGATTAAAGCTGACCTTATGCGAATGCCTCTTTCCACTTCGGCGCATTGGTATCCGCGCGAAGTCTTTGCGGACCCAAACAACAAAAACCAAACACAGCGCTGGACAGCGCTCTCGTTCGGTGCCCATGGTGTGGAGATTGAAGTGGATACAAAAACCGGCATAATTACAATTCTCCGATCGGTTCACGCGATTGACTTGGGCAAAGCGATCAACCCTGACACGGCGGAAGGACAGGTTGACGGCGGCTCGTGCATGGCGTTTGGATGGGGGCTGATGGAAGAAGGCTTTATGAAAGACGGGCATATCACCAATGCTTCTTTTCATGAATTCTTAATACCGACCGCTATGGATACCCCCAAACTAGAGTCTATATTGGTCGAGTCCGGATGCGACCAAGGTCCATTTGGCGCCAAAGGGATAGGCGAACCTGTAATTTTGGGCGGGGCACCTGCACTGCGCAATGCTTTGCTTAACGCTACCGGACTTGCCATGTACGAGATTCCCCTTACACCTGTGCGCGTCATGGCAGCGCTGGAGGATATGAAAAATGCTAAGAAGGACGAAAAAATGCCCTTCTTCAAAGTGCCGCTGGAAGAAGACCGGAGAAAATAAGGACAATTGATCTTAACCAAAACAAAGTACCGGGCGGGATATCATTCCCGCCCGGTATAGGCATTTGTTTCTTTGTAGGCAATCTTTTTCATGTTAGCAGCCGTAGCGTTCTTCCAGGTGCTCGACCAAATCGGCTAAGGCGCCCTCGACACATGGCCCTACAATCAGGTCTGCGACCGCTTTAATGTCAGGGTGTGCGTCGGAAGGGGCCACGCTTAGCCCCGCGAATTTTAACATTTCAAGGTCGTTGTGGTAGTCACCGATGGCAACAATGTTTTCCCGATCAACGCCGGCAATAGCTGTAAGTTTTTCGATGGCATCACCTTTGGATGAACCTTTGGGCAGCATCTCGAACATAGTAATATCGCTGAACACAAACCGTACGCCTTCAAAGCTTGCCGCGTGCTCACGCACATACTCGTGGAGCTGCTTGCACCCTTCGGCGGGAAGCACAAGCAACGCTTTGTATGCGGGCCCGGTTGCCTTACTAAGTTCTACTTCTCGCAAAGCTGTCTCCGGGTACCGCCCAAGCCACCAGCTCTGTTTGCGTTTGGTGGCGCCCTCGGGGTCTATATAGCCGTCTTCGGTAGCTAAAACCACCCCACATTCAGGGAAAACCTGCCATATTTTTTTAAAGTACTCCCCTGCTTCCTTGGGCAAGAAGACTTGGGTAAGGTACTCTTGCTGCGCAAAATCGTAGATTGCACCGCCGTTATAGACCACACACGGGAAGTTAACCGGCAAAGCCTCAGCCACCGGCCGAGCAATTTTAAGCGCGCGCCCTGTGGCTAGAGCAAATCTCCCCCCTGCGGTAGTAAAGCGCTCGAGTGCCTCAATATTGCGCCCAGGGATATTACCCTGCCAATCTAGAAGTGTGCCGTCGATATCGCTCATTATCACAAGGTCAGAAAGTTTTTTGCCCAAGTTACAACTACCCTTTCCTGTTTGTTGATTCAATTCTAGCTAAAAATCTCAAAAAATATTCCGGTAACGGACTAGTGTGCAGAACAAATTGCCCGCTTACCGGATGATAAAATCCCAATGTCTTGGCGTGCAGACATTGTCCGTCCAGACCGGACACACCTTTTTTGGGACCATAAAGCATGTCACCCGCCACAGGATGCCCAATGCTCGCCATGTGCACACGTATCTGGTGGGTTCGCCCGGTGTGCAGCTCCAACTCCAAGTGGCTAAATCCGCGGTATTTCTCCAAAACCTGATAGTTTGTAAGTGCCTGTCTCGCAATTTTGGCTCGGGTGCTCATTTTTTTGCGCTCAGTTGGGTGCCGGCCTATGGGGGTGTCTATGCTACCCTGCTCTGTCTTTGGACAGCCATGCACTACCGCGTGGTAGATTTTCTTTACTTCGCGGGCTTTAATTTGCTCTGCGAGACTAAAGTGGGCTTTCTCTGTCTTAGCTACCACGATAAGGCCACTGGTCATTTTATCCAGTCTGTGTACAATTCCGGGGCGCTCTACTCCGCCAATCCCGGAAAGCTCTTCACCACAATGTGAAAGCAGGGCGTTTACAAGGGTGCCGTCTTCGTTCCCCGGCCCGGGGTGCACTACAAGCCCTTGTTGTTTATTGATGACGATAAGGTCTTCGTCTTCGTAGACAACATCCAGCGGAATTTTTTGTGCGGGTAGTCCCAACTGCCTTGCCGGAGGAATAGCAACCGCCACTACTTCCCTACCCTTTAGTCGATAATTTTTCTCGCAGGCCACCCCGTCAACTGTAACCCGGCCTTCCCCGCAAAGCCTTTGTACACCGGCGCGAGTATGTTTTGGCAATTGCTCGCTTACAAAAACATCAATACGCTGCCCGTTGTGTTCGGGCAGCGTATTAAACTCAACTAGTTCCATCGGTCTGCCCGTTCTCGCTGGCCTGAGAATCCTCAGTTTCGATTGTATCAAGTTTATCTTGGGGCAAGCGTTTTTTGTTCTCGAAAAATATGATGTGTATCATTAGCAATACTGTGCCGACTACTACAAAACAATCGGCTAGGTTGAAGATAGGAAAACCAAACAGCGCAGAAAAATCCAGGTAGTCGATGACGAACCCCCGTGTCACCCGATCGATGAGATTGCCTACGCCTCCGGAAAAAACCAAGCTTAGTCCCCAGATTAGAATACGTCCATTTGTTTTGCTGCTGAACAGGAGGTATAGTACGGCAGCAAGAATCACGACGGAGATTATCCCCAACACTAAAGCGCGGCCCTGAAACAGCCCAAAGGCCGCCCCTGTATTTTCGAGGTAAGTCAGGTAAAATACACCAGGGATAACCGCAATGCTCTCTTCAAGCCCGGTATATGCCCAAGCTTTAACCCACTGATCTACCCCTACCAACAGGGCCGCTACAGCTAACGCCAAATATTTTGTCATCTTGCCTCCCAATTACCATTTACTGCATTTTGTTGACAACTCCGGCGCATCGGGCGCAGAGTGTTTTGTGCTCGTCGTGTTTACCCACACTGTCACAAAAGATCCAGCAGCGCTCACATTTTTGACCTTGCGCGGGTTGCACGCTTACGCTTAGGCCTTCTACTTCGCCGCTAGTTTGGTGGCTGTCATCTTCATTCTTAAGCTCAACCTGGGAGACTATAAATATCGTGGGTAGCGCGTCTTTGTGGATGCTCAAGAACTCAAAAAGCTCGTCCTTGCAGTGGAGTACTACCTTGGCCTCCAGCGATTTGCCGATAACCTTGTTCACACGGGCAAGCTCAAGGGCTTTGTTAGTGTCATCGCGCACGGCAATCAGCTTATCCCATCTGGCCATGAAGGCCTCGTTGCACTCTGGGGCAGGTTTCGGCACTTCGTTGAACATAACCGATTGCTTGTTGTAACCCTTATCCTCAGGTATGTGACCCCAAATCTCTTCAGCTGTGAATGGGATTATCGGAGCAATGAGGACGCTCAGCCCGCGCAATATACGGTAGATAGCCGTCTGTGCCGCGCGGCGCTCTGGCCCGCTTGTCTCGCTGACATACAGCCTATCTTTTATTACGTCCAGGTAAAAGTTAGACATATCTATTGTGCAGAAGTTGTGCAGACTGTGGAAGATAGCGTGGAACTCAAGTTTGTCATAGGCGCGGCCGGTACGCTCAAGCAGAGCATCCATTTTGGCGAGTGCCCACTTGTCGAGGTCAAGCAGCTTATCGTCGATTACACTGTCTTGGTTGGGATCAAAGTCGTGGAGGTTGCCCAGGATATACCGCGCCGTGTTGCGGATTTTGCGATAAATCTCCGAGAGTTGGGTTAAAATCTCCCGGCTTATGCGGATATCGGCGTGGTAGTCGGAAGAGACCACCCAGAGCCGCAAAATATCAGCGCCAAAATCTTTTATGATTTCAGCCGGCTCAATCCCATTGCCAAGGGATTTGCTCATCTTGCGACCTTCGCCGTCCACCACCCAGCCATGGGTGCAGACATTCTTGTATGGTGCTTTACCCTTCCATGCAACAGCAGTAAGCAAAGCAGACTGAAACCAGCCCCGGTATTGGTCGGTACCCTCGAGGTATAGATCACATGGCCAGGCCTGGTCAGGCCAGCGCCCGGTCAAGGTGACCGCATGGGAGACGCCGGAGTCAAACCAGACGTCCATGATATCCTTTTCTTTTGTAAAGCCATCGGCCTTGCCGCAATGAGGGCAAGCAAAATCGGCGGGAAGAATCTCGGCGGCGGATTTGAGGTACCATGTGTCGGCGCTCTCTGCCCGGAAAAGCTCGGAGACGATCTTGGTGGTCTGTGCGTTTATGATGTAGCCTTCGCAGCTACCACAATAAAACGCCGGGATAGGCACGCCCCAGACGCGCTGCCGGGAAAGACACCAAGCGCTGCGGCCTTCGACCATCCCTTTCATTCGGCCACGCCCCCACTCGGGGATGAATCCGACTTTGTCTATCTGCTCGATAGTCTCGGCCTTGAAGTCGCTCACATTGCAAAACCACTGCTCGGTTGCCCGGTAGAGCACAGGTTCTTTACAGCGCCAGCAGTGCGGGTACTGGTGAACCATATGCTTTACTGCAAGCAACAAGCCGCTTTCTTTAAGCCGCTCAACAATTGGCAAGTTTGCCTTATGTGTGGGCAGCCCTGCAATGAACTCCCCCGCCTCCGCGGTCATTTTACCGTACTCGTCCACCGGCACGATGCAGCCGAGATCTGGGTAATGGTTGGCGATAAGATCGAAATCTTCTACGCCGTGGCCGGGAGCTGTGTGCACGCATCCGGTGCCAGATTCCAAGGTTACGTGATCTCCCACAACAACCAAGGAGTCCCGCTCAATAAACGGGTGACGGCAGACAAGGTACTCAAATTCTTTGCCCTTCGCACTGCCAAGCATCTGATAATCTTCGATTCCGGCGGCTTCCATAGTGGGCTTTACAAGATCTTTTGCTATAATGTAGCACTCGTCCCCGACCTTGACTGCGCTGTATTCGAACTCTGGCCCCAGGCAGATAGCTAAATTCGCGGGTAAAGTCCACGTTGTAGTAGTCCAAATAACCACGTATGCTTTACTGGTATCCTCAATCCCCAGACCAGCCAGTACTCCGTCTTTGTCGCCCTTTAAGGGGAACTTTACATATATGGAGTCGCAGGGGTCCTGGGCGTATTCAATTTCGGCCTCAGCCAAGGCCGTGACGCACTCAGGGCACCAGTAAACGGATTTTAGATCTTTGTAGATGTAGCCTTTCTCGGCCATTGCGCCAAAAATCTCGACCTGCATGGCCTCGTACTCGGGGGCCAGAGTGAGGTATGGGTCATCATAATGGGCAAGTGTACCCAACCGCTTGAATTGATTTTTTTGGCTCTCTACATGCCGGAGCGCGAACTCTTTGCAGTGTCTGCGCAGCTTTACAGGGTCGGCAGCCTCTTTAAGGCCGATTTCCTTCATAGCTTTGAGTTCGATGGGCAGACCATGGGTGTCCCACCCGGGGACATAGTGGCACTTGTACCCCGAGATATTCTTATATCGCACAATTACGTCTTTGAGAATTTTATTCAGCGCGGTACCTAAGTGGATATCCGCGTTGGCGTATGGCGGCCCGTCGTGAAAGACGTACAGCGGTTTTCCAGCATTATGCTCTATCATCTTATAGTAGAGCCTGTCTTTCTCCCACTGCTCAAGCATTGCCGGCTCGCGTTGGGGCAGCCCAGCCCGCATTGGGAAATCGGTTTTAGGCAGGCTTAAGGTTTGGTTGTAGTCAACCGCCATTTACGCTCTATCTCCTTTTCTTGGCTTCTTGGCCTTTGTGATGTCTATGTAAATTATTGTCATAATCTCGCGGAATAACCAAATGACGTTAGTCTTTTCTAGTCAGACTATAGTCGTCCCCAAAGCGCAGGGTGCCAAATCTGGAAGAGCGCTTGCGCGGAAATTCTTCTGCACTGCTGGAGTTTTGAGGCTTGTCGCTTTCGTCATCCTCGTTATCTTCGGCGTAGACCAATACGTCGTCGTCGCGCAGGGAACCCTCGCTAACAAACTTGAACTCAATTCTATTGTCTGGAGGGCTGTCGTGTTCGTCTTCACCCAAAACTATTACGTCATCCGTTTGGTCGTCATCCCCGGCAGTAATAAGCTCAATGTCGCTGCCCTCTAGGCTGCGTATATCTGCTTCGTCGTAAGGTATCTCTTGGAGAAACTCGATATGTTTTTTGTACTCGTTTAGGATGTGGGACTTGAACTTGGCCACTTCCATCTGCATTTTGTTTAGCGCAACCGCCCCCCGGTTGATATTCGCTTGGGCGTCTGCGACCATTTCTTCGCTTTTGCGGGTAGCCCCAGCTATAATTGCTTCGGCCTTGCGTTTAGCGTCTTTGACAATACTGTCCCGCTCCTTTTCCGCCCTAATAGTAGCGGCAAGGAGTGCGTCTGCGTTGTCGCGGTATTCTTCTATCTTTTCGGCCAAAATCTCCAGCTTTTTTTGCTGGTCGTCGTTTTCGCCGTACAGGGCCTCCATTGAGGTGGCAAGCTCATCTAAAAAAGCATGTACTTCCTCAATTCGGTACCCATTTCTTACTTTTTCAAAGCCTTTGTTGCGAATGCTGCCGGGCGTCAACATGGCAAAAACCCCCTCTATGAATTCAAGTCATTAAAGGCGCTCTCTTTAAAAGAATACACCGTTGCTCTCCAGCTCATCAAGCAGGTCCCCCTGAATGCCGACATTGTAAGGGGTGATGATATACGTGCTGTTGGCAACTCGCTTTATCTGCCCGTTGTTGGCGTAAGCCACCCCGCTCAAAAAGTCGATAAGCCGACGGGTGACATCTTTTGTAGCCGATTCCAAATTGAGAACCAGAGTGCGTTTGGCGTTTAGGTGGTCAGCTATGCCGCTGGCGTCCTCGAAGCGCTCGGGCTTTACCAGAACAACCTGAAGCTGGGTAGTAGCGTGAATGTTCACTACCTTGTTAGAGCGCTCTTTGTCCGAGCGCATCGGGGCAAAGTCCACTTCGTCTGTATTGCCGACTATGTCCATATTTTCTTCGTCGTCATAATAATCGTCGTCTGGGTACCCTATAAAGTTTTTGAATTTATCCACTATTCCCATTATGCTAACCTCCAGCCGGCGTTTGCCGGTGTACTTGTTTGTAGATTATACGTCAATAATTACTTGCGATGTCTATACCCAAAGATTGCTGTCCCCACACGCACCATAGTAGACCCGTGTTTAATAGCGGCGGCAAAGTCATCCGACATGCCCATGGACAAAATATCCATACTAACATTATCTATCTTTTTGCCACGTATGTCAACCTGGATTTCCTGCATCCCAGCGAAATAGCGCTCTCCGACCCCATTTTCTTCCCAAATGGGAGGTATTGCCATCAAGCCACACAGTCGTACTGCAGGCAAAAGCGCTATCTGGCGTGCAAGCTGTTCTGTTTCTTCCGGTGGTACCCCTCCTTTGCTTTCTTCACCCCCAATGTTTATTTCAAGCAGCAGGTCGGTGCTAATACCAGCCGCCGCGCTTTGCTTTGATATCTCCTCTGCCAGCCTCAGCGAACTCACACTTTGCACAAGGCTGATTTTGCCCAAGATCATCTTGACTTTGTTGGTTTGCAGGTGGCCGATAAAGTGTATCTCCATACCGGGGTGTTTATCGTACTCCTCGTACCTAGCGCAGAGTTCTTGCGCCCTGTTCTCACCCAGGAGAGTGACGCCTGCCGCGATAGCCTGATTTACCGCAGCTGCGGGTTGGGTTTTAGTCACTGCCATTAGCTTTATCTCTTCGGGGTCCCGCCCCGCGTGAGCTGCAGCGGTTGCAATCTCTTCGCGCAGATGTTTTACGTTGTCGGATATATTGCTCAACTACGGCACCACCTTTTATGGATATGATAGGTAAACTCCCGAAACATATTTTCTGACCTCTGTTACCCCAATACCCTGCCATCCTCCAAGTCTACCCCGCCGATTATAATCTGGTCGTGCTGTCGCAGTGTGTGTGGGTCGTGTGGGTTTTGGGGCGGGCGTGAGAGCAAAAATCCCGGCTCTTCGTAGATAGGGTCTACCAGCTTAAACCTAACCACGTTGTTGCTCAAGGTGAAGACTCCGCGCTCTCCGTTATAAAAGCGCAGGGCGGCGGCGTCTACCCGGATCCCCTCGTGTACTCTAAAGTCCAAACGCAGGTTTTGGGCACGCAGGTTGATAGTATCCTCAGACACATGCCCTGAGTGGAGTACAAGCACCGCATGGTCGTGCTCAGCTTGGTAGAGTACTCGGCTGACAGTCGCGGGTGCGCGCACCCCAGTCTCAAAAAATATATCCAGCGCTTGGCCGGGGTTAATCCACTGGGTCTGGTAGCGGTCTACAATAACGCCAACATACCAGTTGTGGCTGGTGACAATCCGCCCCGCTCTGTTAGAGTCTTGCCTGGGCGCGGTGTGCTCAATCATCGCTATAAGGTCAGCAAAGCCGGTGGTACGGGCAACGTCCAAAGTCAAGGCATTTTCAAGCCCGTCGGTTGACCTGGCGTAAAACCCGGACATGGGCGCGTTGACAACTCCGATTGCCCCTGTTCTGGCAAAAGAGTTAAGCCGTTCTTGCTCGAGGGTGAGATGATCAATCCGCGCACTAAAACATTGCTCTCGCCCTGTGGCTATCTGGCGCTGGTTAAGAAGGGCCGTCAAGCTTGCGCGAATATCCTCTGCCCCATGGTAGTTGCCGCTGGCAGTCAACCCGGCCAGAACCCCAAGCTGCTGCTGGATATCGCGCCCTAAAGCCTCGGTGTTGGCCAAATGGTGAAGAGAAGTGTCCTGCGCTTCGAGCAGCATGTCGATTTCCCATTGGGTCTGACGAATTAGAGCACTGTTGCCTATATATGTGCCCGGTGGCAAAAGCTCGGCTACTGGCTGGCCGATTTGAACTCGTACCGCGTCGTCGGCAAGGGAGCTGACCACATTGGACCCGCTTTCCTCGAGAGCTACCTCCTCCCGGAATACAAGTCCCGGGCCGCTCACACTCTGGAATACGGTGTCCATATGAGCCGTTTGAGTACTTATAGGTGGGGTTAAACCCCTAGTAACCTGCACCCCCACATAAACTAACAGGAAGGCAATCAGCAGGAATTTGACCAGCTTTTCTATATGTTTAGCTTTCATGCTTCCCCTCGCGTAGTGGCAGTGTTTCCCTTGCTAGTCTGATGGCTTCTATGAGCAGCTGCTCGTAGCTTTCGAAGCTGTCCGGAGCCAACCAGATTATTTGCTTATCCCGCTGCAGCCAGGTTAATTGGCGCTTGGCGTACTGGCGGGTGCGCGTTTTCAGCAGTTGGGTTGCTTCGGCCAGGGTTTGCTCGCCCTTTAGGTATGTAGCAAACTCCTTGTGCCCAATAGCTTGATTTGCCGTGCCTAAGCCCCCCCGTGCCGCCATTGCCTTAACTTCTTCGAGCAGTCCCTGCTCGAGCATAAGCTCGACCCGCCGGTCAATCCGGTCGTTTAGCAACTGGCGGTCTGTGTAGCCCAGGGCCAAAAAACAAACGTTGTACGGGCTTTCACCCAGCTTGGAGCGGCGCTGCCACTCGCTCATGGGCAGGCCGGTCTGCTCGTAAACCTCGATAGCTCTTATTACTCGCCCCAGATTGTTTGGGTGGAGACCCGCGGCCAGTTCGGGGTCAACTGTGTTCAGCATCCCCCAGAGGTGGTCAGGGCCTTTCTGCGCGGCCATCTCGCGTAGTTGTGAGCGCCTGGCTGAGTTTTCGCCGGAGGTGTGGGCAAGTTGAGTCCCGTCTATCAGGCAGGAGATGTATAACCCGGTACCCCCACAGAGGATAGGCAGTGCCCCCCGACTGGTGATCTCTTGGATAGCAGCTCTAGCAAGGTGGATATACTGCGCCACCGAAAAACTTTCCTCTGGCTCCAGGATTCCGAACAAATGATGGGGGATTCCTCTGCGCTCCTCAGAAGTTGGCGCGGCGGTTGCAATCTCCATACCTCTATAGACCTGCATTGAGTCCGCGCAGATGATCTCACCACCAAGTTCTGCGGCAATGTCAACGGCCAGCATGGTCTTCCCCGAGGCGGTAGGTCCACCCACCACAAGCAGCGGTGGTTTTGAAGCGGCCATTACCCTTGCCTCCCAAACAGCTTTGCTATCTGTCCCGCGCTCAGCGAGACTTCCACTGGGCGGCCGTGTGGACAGTGAGTGACCTCTGGGTTCTTGCCCAACATGTCCGCAATTGCCTCCAATTCAAGCAGGCTGTTTTTGTCCCGGGCGCGCAGTGCACCCCTGCAGGCGATGCTAAACAGCAGTTTATCCATTGCTGCTGTGGTGAGGTCCAAGCTGCCTCTTTGCAACTTGGCAGCGATATCTCCCAGCAAAAACGCCGTATCTTCCCCGCTCATCTCGAGTGGGGTCTCTCGTACCAGCAGTGTGTTGCCGCCGAAGTCCTCCAACAGGAAGCCCAGGCTTAGCAGCATGTCCGGATTTTGGGTGAGGGCCTCATGCTCCTCTGCGGTAAAGGTAAGGGTAAGCGGGACCAGTAATAGCTGACGATTACCATAAGTTAGCTGGTTCTTCAGCCTCTCATAAAGTATCCGTTCGTGGGCTGCGTGCTTGTCGATTATTACAAGGTCGCCTTCCCGCTCGAACAGGATATAGACCCTGGCAAGCTCCCCGATAAGCCGGGGCTGGCCTCCTCCAGTTATAATAGTGGCGTTTTTTTCCTCAATTGATGCAGCTGGCTCTATTGTGTCACATTTCGGCGGTAAAATCTCCTCGAATGCAGGCGGTGGCGCCAAGTCTTTGGGCGGACAGCCAAGGCTTTCCGGGCGAGGTTGTACAAAGTTTTCGGGGGTTGAGGCACACAGAGATATCGGCTTACTTACGACGTTCTCGCCTATCCAGCCACTCTTCTCACGCGGCGTATACAACGCTCGGAATTGCTCGGCGGTCATTCGGCCTTGAGGAACGGCGGTTTTTGGCGGTATGCTGACTTGTGGCGCATAATCTTCCTTGGAAAATATTGTCTGTGTCTGTTTGGCCGCGGGGGAAAGTGCGTTTTTTGCCGCGAAATATATACAATGAAAAACAGGCCGCTCGTTGACAAAGCGCACCTCAATCTTGGCCGGGTGAACATTTACGTCCACCAGGGTCGGTTCAATCTCGATATTCAATACACACCCGGGGAACTTCCCCGCCCCGGCGTATGTCTTAAAAGCTTCTTCCAGGGCGGCGGTGCCGGTACGGGTACGCACATAGCGACCATTGAGGAAAAAATTCTGGTAAGCACGGCTGGGTTTTGTGCTGCCCGGAACGGTGATGTAACCCTTTACCCGAACTCCCTCCTGTGGTATGTGGTGCTCACATGCCACAAGGCCGGAGGCAAAATCCTTGCCATAGACCGCGGTTATGGCCGGAAGCAGCTCGCCTCCCCCCGAGGTTTGCAGCCGCACTTTGCCGTCCCGCACAAACCGGAAGGCCACTTGCGGGTAGCAGAGAGCGCATTTGTCTACCACACCGGCTAGAGCATTGCCCTCCCCCACATCCTTCTTGAGGAACTTCATGCGTGCTGGGGTATTGTAAAATACATCCCGCACAGTGATGACCGTCCCCTGTGGGCAGCCCGCCGGGGAAAGCTCAATTTGCTGACCGCCCTCAATTCTATATAAGGTACCTTCGTCTTCTTTGGCAGCTTTGCTGCGCAGCTCGACCTTCGCCATGGCGGCAATTGAGGCCAGCGCTTCCCCGCGAAAACCCAGGGTCAGGATAGCATCAAGGTCGTACTGTGTGGATATCTTGCTGGTAGCGTGGCGCAAAAAGGCGGTGGGGATATCCTCGCGCGCGATGCCGCTGCCATTGTCGCAGACGCGCAAAAGACCGATCCCCCCGCCCTCTATTTCAACAGTGATCGCGGTTGCGCCCGCATCAACGGCGTTTTCTATAAGCTCTTTGGCGATAGATGCCGGGCGCTCGACCACTTCGCCGGCGGCGATTAGTTCGGCTAAGGCCTTGTCTAGGACATGAATTTTGGGCATGGTTCCTCCCTTTTCCGGTAACAGCCCCCGCATTGGGTTGCTAAAAATATACTACTGTAGAAAATGCTTATACTATGCGAAAGCCATTTGCCAATTCCTCATCGGATGGTGGTATAAACATTGTTTCAACATAGTCGAACATCTCGTCGGTTACCTCAAAAGCAAAAGTAGCGCCTTTTTCTTTATTGCGCTTATGAACTCTCTCTAGGCGTTCTTGGGCAGGCACATCTAAGAAATGCAACGAAACTTCTGCACCTTGTGAAGACGCCCACTCACGGTAGTATTTTCGAGACTCCAAATCCCCAAACCCAAAGTCAAATACTACGTTGATACTCTGCGAAATCAACGACTGGGCAATTTGCCGTATTTGAGCTTTACATCGCTCTGTCCTTTCGGTCAGCCACTCTAAATTATGTTTTTCAGGGTCATAATCTTCACCATACAAAGTTTGCATCCAAAGGTCTATTGAGAAGGAAATAGCGTTATACTTTTTCGCAAGCTCCGCAGAATATGTTGACTTTCCAGCCGCGGTATTTCCACATACTAAAAATACTGTGCTCATTGAAATCTCCTCATACTACAAATATAAATTCTCTACACTCCCCAGTCGAAAAAAACCCTGCAACACAGAGGCCACCCCTACCCCAACATCCCCTTGAGCTTGAACATCTGGTTAAGCGCTTCAATCGGGGTGAGGGTCTCAAGGTCAACTCCGCGCAGAGAGTCTTCAACCTCGCTGGCGCGAAGGCCCTCCATACTTATCTGTATTCCGTCTTCCTCTTCCCGGCGGCGGGCTTTGCCCTTTACACGCACCGGTTGTGCGCTCTCCAAGTCTTTTAGTATCTCGTATGCACGCTTGATGATCGGGTCGGGTATGCCTGCCAGTTTGCCGACCTCAATGCCGAAGCTCTCGTCCGCCGCGCCGGGCACTATCTTACGCAGGAAGATAATCTCCCCCTCCCGCTTTTTGACGGCCACGTTGTAGTTTTTTACTTGCGGGAGTAAGTCTTCCATCTCGGACAGCTCTCGGTAATGGGTGGCGAACATGGTCTTGGCGCCCAGCTTGCCCGGTTTGGCTATGTATTCAAGGGAAGCCCTGGCGATGCTCATACCGTCGTAGGTGGATGTGCCTCTGCCTATTTCGTCGAGCACCAGCAGGGATTTGCCGGTACACAAACGCAAAATCTCTGAAAGTTCGAGCATCTCTACCATGAAGGTCGAGTGGCCGGTACTGAGGTCGTCGCTTGCGCCTATCCGGGTAAAAATGCCGTCCACGATCCCTATTCGCGCGTGCTCGGCGGGCACGAAGCAGCCTATTTGAGCCATCAGCACGGTGAGGGCCACCTGGCGCATATATGTCGATTTTCCCGCCATATTCGGCCCTGTGATGATTGCTATTTGGTTTTCCCCACAGTCGAGCAAAACATCGTTGGGAACGAAGGGCGCGTCCTCAAGCATCAGCTCGACCACCGGGTGGCGGCCTGCGCGTATTTCGACCGCGTCACCGGTGCTGAGCAGCGGGCGGGTGTAGCGGTTGTCCAGCGAAGAGCGGGCAAAAGAACAAAGTACGTCCAGCCGTGCAATTGCCGCCGCTGTACGCTGTATGCGATGCAGCTGACCGGCAATGAGCACGCGCAGCTCCTCGAACAGTTCTGCCTCGAGGGCAAGGGCTTGCTCGTGGGCAGAGAGGATACGCTCTTCGAGTTCTTTTAGCTCCTGCGTTATGTAGCGCTCTCCTGTAGAGACCGTCTGTTTGCGGGTATAGTGCTCGGGGGCTAGGTGAACATTTGACTTGGATATCTCGATAAAATATCCAAACACCTTATTAAAGCTTATCTTGAGGTTCTTTATTCCGGTTTTTTCTCTTTCGCGGCTCTCCAGTTCGGCCAGTATCTCCTTCGCGCCGCCCATAAGTTCGCGCAGCGAGGTAAGCTGCGGATTGTACTCTGCGCGGAGTACACCGCCCGATTTTATCCCGGCGGGTGGGTTTTCGATGATAGCTAAGTCAATCTGCTCGGTGATGTCGACCAGCGGGTCAATTTCCTCGCTTATTGCTCGCAGCTCCGCCGACTTTACCTGGCCCAGCCTCTCTTTAATTGGCGGCATTCCAGCGAGGGAGCGCCCCAGGGAGAGCAAATCTCGGGGGGTGGCGTTGCCGTAGACTACTCGGGTTATCAGCCGCTCTAAGTCTTTGACCTGACCAAGCGACTCAGCCACGTCCCAGAGCAGCATTTCATCTCCAAATAGCTCTTCGACGGCGTTTAGACGGCGCTCAATTTCGGCTGGGCCTGCCAGTGGCCGGGTTATATAATTCTTTATGAGCCGCTTGCCCATTGGGGTTTTGGTTTTATCCAGCACCCAGAGCAGGCTGCCTTTCTTCTCTCCGGTGCGCAGGGTTTTGGTAAGTTCTAGGTTGGCGCGGCAACCCTCGCCCAGCTGGATGTACTTGCTATCTTGGCGCAGGGTCAACGTACACAGTCTCTTTAATCCAACTTTTTGAGTTTGTTCGAGGTAGTAAAGCAGCCCGCCCAATGCGAGCAGGCAACGCGAGCTTTTCTCCAGGCCGAGCCGGTCGAGGCTGTCTTTTTCAAAGTGAGCAAGCACGGCGGCCTCTATATCTGCCGGCCGGTAGATTTCGTCCTCAATAAGGTCGGCGGTACAGCGCAGCTTTTCCCGCATAAACCCGGCGATCTGCTTTTTATCCATAAAAGCGGGATTAAATATAACTTCACGCGGGGAGTAGCCTGCAAGCTCGCCCACAACGGCATTATCGTCGTCTGTAGCCAGCTCGATAAGATTTACTAGCCCGGTCGAGATATCCGCAAAGGCTAGGCCAAAGCCGCCCGACCCATAATAGATGCTGCACAAAAAGTTGTTGGCGTCCTCTTCAAGGAGGTTTTCCTCTACCAAAGTGCCGGGGGTGATGACCCTAACCACATCCCGGGAGACTACACCCTTGGCAAAGGCCGGGTCTTCAGTCTGCTCACAGATAGCCACTTTCTGCCCGGCCTTTACCAACCGGGCGATATATCCCTCGCTTGAGTGGTGGGGAAGCCCGCACATAGGCGCACGCTCACCAAGCCCGCAGTCTCGCCCGGTAAGGGCCAAACCCAGCTTTTCAGAGGCCGAGATAGCGTCCTCAAAGAACATCTCGTAAAAGTCGCCCATCCGGAAAAAAAGAATGTGGTTCTTATGCTGAAGCTTGATTCTGCGGTATTGCTTCATCATTGGCGTTAGCTTTTCCGCTGTGGCCTCGTCCATCTCAAGAATGCCTACCAATTGCGTCTCCCCCATTGTTGCGTATTAACCGCGATACAGGATCAGTGCCCTCCGCATCCGCCACAGCCGCCTTTGCGCGCCTGTTGGTACTCAATGGTGGCGGGGTCTTGTCCCGCGGCGCTGCCGTCAACTATTTGGTTTATAAACCCGGTGAGCTTGTTTAGCTCCTCTTGGGTGCTCATAAAGCTCTTCATGTTTTCGTTTTGCAGGATGTCGGCGTAAAGCTTGCCTAGCTGTGCGTTCATCTCTTCGACTTTAGGGTTGTCCATCCCTGAGGCTCTCGCTTCTACAACCAGGGCCTCGCGCTGGGCTGCATATTTGTTGAGTACTTCCTGCAGGGGCGCGTCGGCCTCGGCCTGCTGCTGCGCAAGCTGGAAGCTTATGAATCTTTCATCTTCCTGGATAGCTTTGCCGAGCTGTCTGGCTAGTTGTATGACATCCATTTTTTCGTCTCCCATTAATCTATTTTAGTTGTTGTGTCTCCTATCAGCGCCCACTGCAGCGCCTGGGTTATCTTCACATCCACAAAGCTGCCTACAAGCCCATCGTCCCCTTTAAAGTCAACAATGACATTGTGCTCGCTTCTGCCTGTAAGCCTACCGGGAGCGGTCTTGCCAGGACCTTCGGTCAATACGCACAGTGTGCGCCCGACCATCTCCTCAAACTTTGCCCGACCTATCCCCTTTTGCAGCTCAAGCAGCCGCTCAAGCCGGGCGACTTTTTCTTCGTGGGTTAGGCTATCCTCAAGCTCGGCGGACTTAGTACCTTCCCGCCTCGAGTAGAGGAAAGTAAACAGCGAGTGGTACCCCACCCGCTCGACAAGCTCGAGGGTGGCTGTAAAGTCTTCTTCCTTTTCTCCTGGGAAGCCCACTATAATGTCGCTGGTAAATGCAACGCCGGGAATTTTGGCCCGGGCATAGTCGATTAAGCTCAGGTACTCCCTGGCAGTGTAACCCCGGTTCATTGCCGCGAGTATGCGGTCGGACCCGCACTGCACCGGCAGGTGGATATGATTGCATATCTTATCGCTAGCGGCGATGACGTCTATCAGCTCGTGGGTGCAGTCTTTGGGGTGGCTGGTCATAAATCGAACTCTAAACTCGCCGGGTATGCGCTCAAGCTCTCGCAGCAGGGCTGGGAAGTTCATCGGCGGCTCAAGGGTTTTACCGTAGGAGTTTACATTCTGACCAAGCAGGGTGATGTCTTTATAGCCGTCTGTCACAAGGCCCGCAATTTCGTCTATGATATTTTGTGGCTGCCTGCTGCGCTCCCGCCCGCGCACAAGCGGGACAACACAGAATGAGCAAAAATTGTCGCACCCATACATGATTGGCACCCAGGCTTTGAGGTCGCCGTCTCGTCGGGTAGGCAAGTCTTCGCCCAGATCAGGGTCGCTGGTCTCGTCTATGTCGGTAAGGCGTCCACCTCTTGTCAGCTTGGTCCAGATAAGCTCGGGCAATCGCGGAATTGCGTGGGTGCCCACGACCAAATCCACATATGGGTATCTTGCCCGAATTTTGTCGGCAATATGGGGCTGTTGAACCATGCACCCAACAAGACCGATAATAACGTCTTCGTTTTGGGTCTTGGCGGCTTTTAGCGCGGTTAGGTTGCCAAGAGCCCGGTCTTCGGCGTGCTCGCGGACAGCGCAAGTGTTAAATATTATAATGTCCGCGCCCTCCTGCTCTTCAGAAATGGCATACCCCATCTCGAAGAGCATCCCCTTGAGTTTTTCGCTGTCCGAGAGATTCTGCTGGCAGCCAAAGGTGCGGATATAACCAACAAGCTGCCGCCCTGCTCGGGCGGCGGCAACTGCGTTGTGCTCGCGGACAAGCTCGGTGTAGTATTCTCTGTCTTTTCGTTTTTCCAAGTTATGGCACCTCTTACCTTGTCAATATATAGCTGGAAATTGAAATAATTGTGTCAGATATACGGATAAATTTTGATATTTTGTTTTGTTTACAGCATCAAAACCCGGTCCATCAAGTGGTTATCCAAAGTGAATAATGTTCACGTATATTATACAGCTTGGCAGGGGAAAATGCAATGCTGCAAGACAAAGGAGGGTGGGCAAACGCGCTGATACCGCTGACGAAAATTTAATTCATCTTGTCACTTTATAAAAGCGGAGGCTATGGTGGCTATCCAGTGCCTGGGAGAGGGTAGAAAGCGTCGGCTTTGTAGGTCACGGTCTTTAAGGTCAAGGTCGTTAAGGTCAAGGCCAAGTCTTAATTCGCCTGCGGGCGAGGAATATTGAACCGCTCATGCCGCGGAGGCACTTACTTTTCTTGCCCCGCCAAGAAAAGTAAGCAAAAGAAGGCGGCTGGGGGGAGGACCAGTATTGCTTCACTCACAAAGGAC
>Ga0131853_10002027_pt1 | contig 36261 bp, 24 predicted proteins | sample TergutLab28metaG_FD_92764 | JGI IMG/M metagenome (GOLD analysis project Ga0131853, IMG submission 92764) | Labiotermes labralis P1 segment gut microbial communities from Petit-Saut dam, French Guiana - Lab288 P1 (version 2) (version 2) | ecosystem: Host-associated > Arthropoda: Insects >... | reverse complement strand
TAAAGTTGCATTTTATATATTTATTCAACAAATATAGGTACTGAATATTTTAAACATGGTATATACTCTCCGTTTTTTTTTTCTCTTCAAAATGCAGTTTGTTTCATAATTCTAACGTATTTGATTCCTGTATTATTCACATTTCATATACAGGGTGTGCTAAAATTAAAAAAATAATTCCGCCGCCAAAAGGTTATGGCACAGTGCTTCAATCTGGAAAATTTCGGGTTGGAGGTGGCCAGTGTGTAGGGCTGACATCCTTACCACCTTCACGTGCTGACTGTCTTGAAATATGAGAGCCTCAACCTCCTAGAACCCTCAGGGCCTCTCCAGGCCTGTAATGGGATTGCTTTACCTTTTATTGATTTTCTGTGGAAACATTGGTTACTCTTATACGTCTATCTTCTTAATGACGTGGCCAACTTTCATGAAACTTGGTTTGAAGATTATGCCGTTGAAGAACAAACAAACGCATATCTCTTAATTTCCTATAGTAATTTATGACGTGCCCGATTGTCGAAATTTTGAGAACCTAAGTGCCTATTCTTTAGACTGCTTTATAAGTGCCTTTGAAACGTCGACATCAACTCTGCCTCTTAATCCAATGGTGATAAGGCATGCGTGGAAAATGCAGTCCTTCATTAAAGCTTCTGTTAGGCCAGTTCGTTTTACTGAGCAGCGAGCAGTAAGGTCGCTCGGTCCTTACATCCGTCCGTCCGTCTGTACGCATGCCCATATTTCTTCGAGTTTCCAGACATTTATTGTATAACATGAACCATGTATTTATGATCCATTACTCTAATTTGAGTTAACGTGCTATCAGCTACTCGTGATAAAAGCCGAAGCTAGCATGAACTTTTTCACGTTGAAAGACTTCACGAAAAGTTATCGCGGAGTGCTAGTTTTAATTACTGTCGGGTTCTTGTAAAGGCATTTTACACCAGGGGTGTCCCAACTTTTGTGGGTAAAGGGCCACAGCATTTATTGTGGGCTGGGTCGTGGGCTGTACGTGTAAAACCCACAATAAATGCTATACCTAACAGCTTAAATTACTTTGTAATTTTTATACAATACGTGTAATTCACAAATATGGCCACGGACCGCATAACCCAGTCTTCTGGGCCACTTGCGGCTCCCAAGCTATGGGTTCGACACTCCCAGTTTACATGACCACTCCTAGCATTTGTACATGTATATAGAGCCTAATTCGCCGAAAGTTTATGTTAGTAAAAGTCGCAGAGAAGCATTAAAGCCACATTTTTTGCCCAGTACATCTTTACCCTACGTAAGCCTTACACCCTTTTGAGCTAATTAAACAAAACGGATTCTGCGATATTGCGTTGTTGCTGAAGATAGTCATATGACATATTACGCCATGTCCATACTGACACGTGAAACCCACCATATCATGACATGCTCACGCTCGTCCATATGGATCCCTTAAATCCATCGTAACATTACAAGCTGAGAATGGAAAGCTGTTATCTTTAATTATTAAAATTGATATATTCTGGTTTTTAAATGTCTTGCACATTCAACTTTAATAGGAACAAACGACTATTTTGGGGCTGAGTTTTATCCGTGATTTATACAGTGACACATTTCTCCTCCGTGAAATTAAACCTAGGATTGTCACGTCAATAGGGCATTTAACAAGAGGACTCTTTTCGCCAGAAATTTGGGCTTAAATTTAGGATGAAACCATTAAAATGCTTCATTCGGTGCACAGTTCTGTATGGTGCTGATTCTTGGACATTTCGGAAAGTAGATCAGAAATACCTGGAAAGTTTTGAAATTTGGTGCTGTAGAAGGATGGAGATCAGCTGTACCAATCATGTAAGACATGAAGAGGTGTTACAAAGAGTCAAGGAGGAGAGGAATATTTCACGTACAATAAAAATAGGGAAGACTAAAGGATTGGTCACATCTTGCGTAAGAACTGCCTTCTAAAACAAATTATTGAAGGAAAGATAGATGGAAGGATAGAAGTGACAGGGATTCGAGGTTGAAGAGGTTGGCAGCATCCGAGTGACCTTAAGGGAAAGAGGGGGGTACTGTAAATTGAAAGAAGAAGTACTAGATGGTACTCTGTGAAGAACTCGCTTTGGAAGTGGCTGTGGACCTGTCATAAGACAGACTGCGGAATAATGATGACATTTGCCCTATAATATTGTTGACACGTGTTATCACTGTGGAATGACAGTAGAAGCAGAGCATCGTGTGCAGTTTCTAGTGGCCGACACTGTAACATACTTTCAACGTATAGTTTTCACCGGACACAGCATTCGCTTAAGTTTTCGATACACAAATATGGCACATTGGATTAATTACCAGTTCTGCAAGTGAAAGGTTCTTAGCCATGTTACTGGACCTCTGTATACGTACATTTACTGATATCGAGTTGCATTGCAAGAAGTTGTCTTTTTATTAATATTTTAACAGAATTTTTTAGGAAAGAAAATTACATTGATTTTAAACAATATAATGCATTCTTTTAGCGTAATGTCTTTATTAATATATGCACTACTGTCCTGTAGTCATACAGTTAAATCTTTGATATTCCATTTTACGCGTGTTATATCGAACGCCATGATGATGGCCCAGGTGGACGGAACATATTATGGATACAGTAAAACTGCTATATCCGGCACTGGATGATCCGGGATTTACTGTTAAATGGATACTGACTAGGTGGCATATTACATTTCGCTCTTCCATCGGCACCTACCACCGATTCCGAGACTTTGTCTTGTTGGGTTTTCTTTCAGATTGTGCGTACATGTTACAAAAACAGTGACATTATTAGTTACACTAAGACAACCCACGTTACATGTAACGTTCTTATGTAAGGAAAATTACTGTTTCTAGCAACCATTTGTTCCCGGAGGTAACGGATGTCGCCAATTTTACTGCATGTTAAAACCAGCTGGGTGATACCAACAGCAATGTAGAGAGTTGGTTTAATTGTTTAAGAATGTACACGATAGAAATACAACACAACAAGACTCAGCCGACATGTTCATGGATGACGATGTACAGTGCATTTCATGGTTTTGGACGTTGGAGCAGTTGGCCGTGCTGGCAGAGGGCCTGCTGGGTATGATTAAGTGACTAGGGGTGGAAGTTTATTTGCTTGGAACTTAGTGTGACAGGTCAGCTGTACTTACGCTGCCGGAGAGGAAGACTAGACCAAACATCACACTGAATTAGGGCCTTGCTTCTAGCCTACCGTTTAAAAAATGCACTGGCCAAAAACAATGCATTGCACTGTAAATAGACCTGTTTCTCCGTCTTACTTTTGTGCAGCTCATCCCGTTGTGTCCCAGAAATAACTAAAATAACAAATGATCAGTCATTCTCGTTAACTTTCCTTGTCACGCAGCAATACGGCGCGGCATCAGTCACGATAGGCAGTGTACCCTAGCGGCGCTGCACAGAAACTGGCGTTTGCAACGGAAGTGTAAGATGGCAGCACCATTAACATGACAACGGAAGTACAGACTACTCGTTAGAACAGGACTTGTACTGGAACAGAACAGGAGCAAGGGATAAATCAGTTACCAACTTTTGGAAGTGCGGTTTGATTTTGAAGTCTTCATGCCCGTGACCATAAAGATTGTTGCCTTCTGCGATGTGACACCGTGTAGTCTGGTAACAGCATACCAATGTTTCGGAAAAATATGCCGCTTCCATCTCCAATGGGCATTGTTTATACATGAGGTCTATGGTCTAGGTAATACTGTGTGAGGAAAATAGAGTGGAAAATCACTGCATGGAGTGGCAGTGGTAGGAGTTCGAACTTATTCCATAATGCTCATTCAACACGTTAGATGTATGTAAACATTTTATAATAAATCCCTGATATGTGGGTACCTGTCACCACGGCATGGCGCTTCCTCAGGTTGCTGATGTAGGAACGGCATCCAGTATGGAAGGAAGCTGCGAATATATTGAATAAGCAGTCGCGGACAGCCGACAAGGCGTGGTCCTGTAACTTGGGGGTTGGGCGACGTGTTGACAATTCCTCACCGTAAAAAATAATTTTGTTGCGAATCATGAACACTTCCCTAGGACCTGGATTGAAACTTTGGTATGACCTAAGCAACGAAAAAGGGAAATGAGATTTGGTACGTGGAATGTTAGGATCCAGTACAGGGCAAGTTCACTTACAGCTGAAGCCAGGAAATTAGCCAGATATAAATTAGATTTAGTGGGTGTGCAGAAGGTTACGTGGGACAAGGGGGGCAGAGTAATTTTTCCTATGGAAAAGGAAACGGAAATCGTCAATTGGGAACAGGAGATTTTGTACATCACGGAATAGTATCAGCAATTAAGAGAGTAGAGTTTGTTGGCGATATGATAATGGTGTTAGAATAGTAAATTTTTGCCACATCAAAAAATCTTGTTGTTAAGAGTACGATGTTCCTGCACCGAAACATTCATAAGTACACCTGGACCTCTCCTGATGGGAGGACTCACAACCAGATTGATCACATATTGATAGATAGGAGATGGCAGTCGAGTATACTAGAGGTACGAAGTTGCAGGGGAGCTGACTGTGATACTGATCACTATCTGGTGGTTGCAAAAGTTAGGGAAAGATTGGCAGTAAGTAAACAAGAAACACGGAATTTTGATGGGGAAAGATTTAATCTCAGGAAACTCAATGAGCTGGAGGTTAGGAAACAGTATCAGATCGAAACAGGTTTACAACTTTGGAGAACTTAATGATGGCGAGGACATAATTAGGGATAGGGAGAACATTAAAGAGAATATCCAAACCTCAGTTAAAGATGGTCTAGTTCTGTACGAATTGAAGCAGCTTAACAATGGTTGATGAAGAATGTTTAGGTTTTTTGGATCAAAGGAAGCAGGCTAAAATGCACTGGGTACAGGATCGAAACCAAAGCAATGGAGATAATCTGAACAATGTAAGAAGTGAAGCTAGTAGATATTTCAGGAAGGAAAAGAAGGCATATCTGAAAGCTAAATTTGAGAAAAATGAAACTAACAATAAGATAAAAAATAATAGGGTCTTGTATAGGGACATCATTGACTTTAAGTAGGATTACCAGCCTAGCAGTAATATAGTAAAGGATGAGAAGGGTGATTTGTTTACAGAATCCCACAGTATTTTGGCTAGGCTGAGGAACCATTTCTCTCATATAGAATGTACATGGGGTTAAGGATGTTAGGCAGACAGAAATACACACATCAGAACCACTAGTGCCTGAACCAAGTGCCTTTGGGTTGGCTATTGAAAAGCTAAAAAGTCACAAATCACCAAGTATTGATAAAATCGCAGCAGAATTGATTAAGGCACGGGGGAGAACAATTCGCTATGACATCTATAAACTTATTATTTCTATTTGGAATAAGGAGGAATTGCCTGAGGAGTGGAAGGAGTCGATCGTTGTACCTGTCTATAGGAAGGGCGATAAAACAGATTGTAGTAATTATAAGGGCATATCAATTTTGTCAGCTACATACAAAATTTAATCCAGCATCCTGCTGTCAAGGTTAACTCCATATGCAGAGGAAATTATTGGGGATCATCAATGTGGATTTTGATGCAACAGGTCAACTACTGATCATATATTATGAATTCGTCAAATACTTGAGAACAAATGGGAATAGAATGAAGCAGTTCATCAGCTCTTTATAGAATTCAAGAAAGCTTATTATTCAGTTAGGAGGGAGGTCTTGTATAATATTCTGATTGAGATTGGTATCCCCATGAAACAGATGAGGCCAATAAAATTGTGTCTGACTGAAACGTATAGCAGAATCCGGGTAAGCAAACATTTGCGTGACATGTTTCATATTAGGAATAGTTTGAAACAAGGGGATGCTCTATCGTCACGCCTTTCAACTTTGTGTGCGCCATTAGGAGAGTTCAGGTAAACCAGGATGGTTTGAAATTAAATGGTACACATCAGCTTCTGGCTCTTGCTGATGATGTTAATATATTGGGAGGAATCGTACGTAATGTAAAGGAAAATGTCGGAGCTTTGGTAGTAGCTAGTAAGGAGACTGGACTAGAAGTAAATGCTGATAAAACTAAGTACATGGTCGTGTTTTGAGGTCAGAAAGCAGGTGGAAGGCACAGTATAAAGATTGATGATAGTTTCTTTGCAAGGGTGGAAGAGTTCAAATATTTTGGAGCAGCTTTAACAAATCAAAATTCTATTCTGGAAGAAATGAAGAGCAGATTGAAGTCAGGAATGCTTTCTATCATTCGGTGCAGAATCTTTTGTCTTCCAGTTTGCTATCAAAAAATTTAAAGATCAAGATACACAGAACTATAATTTTGCCTCTTGTATGGGTGTAAAACTTCGTAGCTCACATTGAGGGAGGAACGTAGGCTGAGGGTGTTGGAGAATAGGGTGTTGAGGAGAATATTTGGGCCTAAGAGGGACGAGGTAACAGGGGAGTGCAAACAACTACATAATGAGGGGCTTAATAATCTGTACTCTTCACCCATTATGGTTTGGGCGATAAAATCGAGAAGAACGAGATGGGCGGGGCATTTAACGCGTATGGGGGAGAGGAGAGGCGTATACAGGGTTTTGGTGTGGAGGGCTGAAGGAAAGAGACCGCTTGGAAGACCCAGGCGTAGATGAGAGGATAGTATTAAGATTGATCTTCAGGAAGTGGGTTGTGGGGTTGTGGACTGAATCGAGCTGGCTCAGGATAGGAACAAGTGGCGGGCACTTGTGAATACGGTAATGAACCTTCGGGTTCCATAAAATGCGGGGAATTTCTTGACTAGCTGTAAACCGCTTAACTTGTCAAGAAGGACTCTGCTCCGTGGAGTAAGTAAGTGATTTTTGTAATAAATGTCACTCTAACTATACTTTTTATAGGTGAGAATTTTTTTTTAACAAATTGCAGATGTGATGACGCCCACTTCTTACCTCACACGTGGTAATGTTTGAACAGCTGAAATTGCGTTGTCAAGTTTCGGCATAATTTCCTAATTTTCATGTAAGTCCTTAAATAAAATGACCTTTAAAATCAATCGAAGTGATGGTTTCTCTTAAATGACAGTGATTATATGATACCGTTTCTTGGACCTTAATAAGGCTGGGGGTTATTGCGTAATGGGAAGCTTCAGAATTTGTATCCTTCTCCCAATACCATTTGACTGATTAAATTAAGGACGATGAAATGAGTTCAGTATGGGATATGTGAGAAATACCTACAGAATATTAGTCGTGAACCCTGAACAGATGAGATCATTTAAATAAACTGGAAATATATGGAAGCGTAATATTAAAATGGATGTGTTCTGTTGATTGAGTGAAGTATTCTGCAACTAATACACAACAGTATGAACTTCAGCTCTAAGATATATGTTAAAGCATTGGTGACCTAACCTTTGGGCACGAGGGACGTATCAATGTAGCCCAATATTTGCAGGACACATTATAAATAATAGCTGTATTTGCTTATTCATTAATGATACTTGCCATGACGTCAATAGTGCCAATATTGGAACAGTAAAATGTATTAGAAAGTAATCTTAAATAATTTGAATTGTTCGTACGATATTTGGAAGTCGTAGACTGCTATTGAGAAAACAATAGGAATGAGAGAGGCAGAGACATGTGCGACAGAAACTACAAGCAACGAAACCAAGCAGTGTGATAGTTCTTTTCATGCGGAATGGAACTTCTGTCTATGTTTGCTGCGAATGTATGTTGTATTGTGAATTGAAGACGTACTTGTTATGAATGCAGATAAAATGGTTATTCGTCGAATTTCCTATCGCTTTGTTTCGTGTTTCTGAAATTAGATCGCTGGCCGCTTTGCGAAGATAGAAGGTCCGCGTTTTGATTAACGCTGTGTCGAAGGCCTGCATGATTGTGTGGATTTGGCTCACCTAGCACAGAAAAATTTGTCATTGTTGCCACCACAGTGACGTTTCATGTGCCATATATATATGCAAAGGCTGTACCAAGCGGGCACTTAGGGGGGGAGGAGGGCAGAGGTATTGCTCGACCCATACGCAGCATCGGTGATAGAAGGGGGAGGGTGGTGAACGCCACACCCTGGCCGCTTCATTCCCGGGAAATGAGACATGGGACTCATTGCACAGGAGACATGGTGGTGGTGGTGGTGGTGGGGGGGAGGGGGGGACTGTCTGGATGGGTCAAGAAAATCTCGCATTGGGATTCGAAGCCCGAAATGTTGAACCTGTGACGAGTTGCTTTACCGACTGAGCTGTCCCGGCCGCCCATTTTTCCATGTGACGTGGGGGATTTCTTGATCGACTTAGCGACTTTTATTTTTACAAGGATTCTCTTCATTGATTTATACCAATTAAAATCAAAACATATCAAATGACAGAAGATGTGCCTAGAAATATTTGTGCCTTGAAATAAGGTGGCTTTTACAATGAACCAAACTATACGAAAATCTGAAAGTTTCAGCAAAATTTGATGTAGGACTACCGGTATCGATATTTATCGAGATGAATCCAGCAGTTTGGACGCTGCTGCTTTCTTCAGACAGACGAACGTAAACGTTTTTGTAGTGTGCTTAGAAAGGCCCATTCTTTGCACTGCCCCTGGCAGTAAGAAGCTTTGGCAAAATGAAATTAAATAGTGGCAGTGATTGTACTGGCGGAATTGTGCCTTGAAAGAAGTAACACAAGGCTTGTGCGATGGCAGCACTCTCTGCGCTTGTGTTTTTGTGTCCGAGATTCTTGTAAACTGTCATGATTTTATGGTAAGTTTACAGTTTGCTATCTAACCTCAGTGTAATGTCCCATTACAGTAAACAGTAGGGCTACTCTGATGTCGCTTTCACTTATAATTATTGAATTTGAATTTGAATTTGATAGAAGTGTAAAGAGCCTTAGACAATAAATAATTTGTAACCCCCCCCCCTAAAACACACAAAAGAGTAACAACACTCCAGTGAGTGAATTCAATAATGCATTACAGAAATTTCTTCTTTAGAGTCTGTTGCTTAAGTGTACTTGCAATCGGAATATAAACAGAATTTCAGCAAAACAACTGATTTCGTAAAACGACAGTTCTTACTTCAGCGCCACAATATTGGGCAGAAAATCTGTGAAGCCTTTTGCGGGACAAATGCACAGTCTGTTTCTGCCGTGAAGTAAATTAGGATTTTTTATTCCATGGGACATCGGATTTCATTAAAATCTGACAAACGGTATGGTGTAGGCTGCGTAAAAGTGTACATTTGTGGCTGTAACGTAAAATTGATGTTCTTGTGTAGGCTTTTCAGTATGCCTGAAGTGTAGAATTTTTCAATAGTCTTTAGTGAAAGTTTCTAATTTAGAGTTTTAGAAATTGTTTGACCAACGTTAACTGTATGCATCCTATTGTGTTGGGGGAATAAATAAAAGCAGATAGCAACCGTCAAACAAACAACTTTATAAAAATACGTTAATCAGCTACAAGTTTCGACCCTCTAGGGGCCATCTTTAGGCTGATATTTGAAACATGTTAGGGAGTGTACTGTATGTTTCAAAATATCAGCTTTAAGATGACGCCTATAGGGTTGAAACATGTAGCTGATTAACTTATTTGTACGACGTTAGGTGCTGACACTAGGTCAAAGGAGGACAGACATAACCTATAACATAGTAAAGTGTGCTTAAATTTTCGTATGATACCATATCAGTCAATTTTATGTTAAGGTTCCTTATCAGATTTATAAATAGGCTGTCCCAGTATCTAACACAGCCCACTGTGTTGCTTTCTCCCATCTCGAGGCCAGATGTAATCGTGAAGTAACGGGACTCTAATAACGTAATCACTAGACTGCTTATAAAATTTGAGAACTAGGTTAAATATGACATTGATTTGTTGAGTGCCAGTAAAATATGCTTTGCAGCAGAAACTTAACAGTGAATAAAAACGGGAGCACGGCATCTGTGTAGGTGAACAACAGTATCTTACGTGGGTTGGTGGTGAGGGGTCGGTGCGGTGGGACGGAAGCTTCTTCATACTGCCCTTACCGCATATATTACCTTGTAACGGGCCCTTTGAAAGCGAACAGACAATATGAACACGTTGTTTTTTTAAATCACATTTCTTCGCAAATAACAAATTCCGTCACGATAGTGTTCATGTCGACAATAAAAAACTTGTATCTTATTACTGCGTTTGTTCCACTACAGAGAGATTTTCTTCCCCATCATTTTAAACAGTGACTTGCCCTTTGTTATACAGGGGTTTAGCGTCGGCTGCTCCTAGGCAAAGGGCCTTTCTCAATAATTGCAAGAAATTTGCACGTTCCATCTAGTAGGAGATTAAATAACCGTATATAGGCGGCATTCTTAGTTCATCGGGATCGCTTCCCACCCCCGAGTACGTATTATATATGAAGCTACATGGGGCATAGAACGGATGGGGAGTTTGGATTACTATTGCATTATTTGCGGTTATGGACAGTGGCTGCTTATTTCGCATAACTTTACTGATTATTCTATTTTTGTGGAGTAAAAGAATTATCTTTCTGTGCTGGATATCGAAACCCGGCGCCCAGTAACACCCACCTGGCCACGTTCGTATTGCACATTATTATTGTTCTGTGTATCTTACATTACCATTTACTTGAAGGCTTAGTGCATATTTATATTTAGTATTTTTCTTTATGATGTATTTAACCCGGCAGGAATTCTTTCCCAGGAGTAAAATGGCCGGGGCGTGATACGGACCATTCATCTCTATCAATCGGCAAGGGCAAGAATGAGCGGAGCTGTATTTCTACTTCCCCATACGCCTTCATGATGTGGACAGAGATAACTTTACCATTACCTTCACATTTTCTTCTTGAATCCCCTTAAGCCCAGTGACTATGTATGTAGTACCACCAGGTCAAACATTAAAAAAATTTTGCTTTCTGTCCACAGAGTGTGTTTACGTGCTTTATATGGATTTCAGAACAAGGAGTAATTATTCCCCTATGCAATATTGAGTGTTTTTTATAACCAGTATGGGGTGTTTACTACGCGGTACGAGCTGAATGTTTAAATGCAATTCAGAATAATTTAAGCCTTTAAATAGTTCATCAGTAGCGGAGGCTACATTCCTTTGTACGGTTTGATGATTCATGAATATTAAATTAAAAATATTGAGGAAGCAAGTAATCCTGGCCTAATTAAAGATACTGCCCCGACATTTGCCTGAAGGAAAGAGGATAACCGGTGTGTGATCGAGATTGGAATCCGGAACATTTGAGATATGAACCGTATCTCTTGTCTCAGTAAGTGTTTTAAAATATAACTTAATACGGACACATCTGAGGCGACACCAGCTAAGAGAATTTAAAAAAACGTGTGTTTGTTAGTGAACACCTGACTTGTTCCCATAATGCATATCGTGTGGACCGTTACGATGCAGCAAGAAGCAGGGTCAGTGCTGACTGCTCGACCTCGACCCCTCAGTGGACGTTGCAGTTGCATGTTTGGTACTGCAGTGTAACCGTATCTTTGGGTCATCCTGTCTGTAATCGCTTGTTTGCTTGCTTGCTTTCCCTGTGCGTCGTCCTTGCAAATAACTGACCGGTTTTCATGCCACTTGAGTCCACCCAAACCCTGTAATTTCATATTTGCAACAAGAACAGAGAATGGCAGGAGCGCAAACTTACGAGGCGGGAACACACTATCGCGGCATAGGTCTCTAGACCCAGACTGTCTCAGTAGACATGTTACTTTTGTTAGGGTAATATTTTCATGTAATATAACATTGTTGCAAATGTGCGAATGTTTGCGTTACCGATTAGCTTTCAGTTTGAAAGTGACCGACAACTACTGACATACTGGAGCTAGGAATATAAAGTTAGATACCAAACATACACTCAGTGTGACGTACGAAACGTTTCTTACAAGTTAGCAGTTTTAAATGTGGCAAGGGTGTATTTGCCAAATGTAATATTGCAAGGAGAAGATTGGTCCATCTCCCCGAATTACTGAAAGAAATTAAGTCTTTGATATCACCATACTGTGTGTGTGTGTGTGTGTGTGTGTGTGTGATCTCTTTTCAGCTCCCTAACCTCATTAGAGGCTTTTACCAGACTTGATGAATGTTATATAATTTGAGATAAACGAACGTAATGAATTATAAGTGACAATAAAATTCCGAAAACACGAAATTGGGTGTATGTGACACACGAGACAATTAATGTAGGTTCCTGAGGTGATGAGTAGTGATGAAACTTCGAAAGAATATGCACGATGGAGCTGCAGCACGCTATAGCAGTCGTGTAACGCGACATGCCCTGGAAAGTGGATTGGGCGTGGAGGGATATTGTCTCTCCTCCTCGGTCGCCAGTTCTAATTCGCATGAATTTTATTCATGTGGAGCTTAATGAAAGAGCACCTTCACCTGTTCCTTTGCAGATGAATCGCAGATGTTGTGACAGGATCTTTGGCAGTTGTTACAGTGTTCGGTGCGGACATATTAATGTTTGTATGACCCACTTCTTGCCGTGCACTGATGTGACGTCTGCCTTTAAATGGACGAAGGCCTCTTAGAACACTTACTGTAGCCACGGGGCGCCCTTGTTTTGATCGTTTGACATTTTGGGTCATTTGAAGGTGATGTGTACATCGAAAACTGAATGCCTCAGAACACAAAGTAAGTTGTGTAACATTTTGACTTAGCCCTTCACAAGGAATCGAACAATAGAACTCTCTCGCACTAAATTATTTTCATCCTTTATGTATGCCTATTTAAATTGGCGAGAAATGAAAGTAGCAAATGTTTCTATTTCCTCTGTTACTGCACACATTAAAAGAACATTAATGTTTAAGCGAGCAAAACTTGTTCATTATCCATATACTTATATGCTTCAGGTCGTATTGCTGTAGAGTATTACGTTAAAAGAAGTAAACCTGATTTGAAAGCTGCTTAAACCAATAAAACTTTCTCTTGCTTTTCGCGTGGGAGAATAGGTGTGTTAGTGCAAGATCATAATTTATTCTTCTTTCAATATAGGTCAGAAGTTCGTAAATGCACGCATTAGCATCCCATTTGTTTAATTATCTACGAAAACCCCAAGATTCATTAAGACGTTGCAGGGGACATAATATGTATGCTTTCATTTTGTATACAGCGCAAGTATGAAAGATTCTTCGCTTCGACAAATATTTAGCTCATCGCTGCTGAGATGCACGCAGAAAGACTTGTAGATCTTCTTGTAAAGTGTCGGTAAATTGGTTCTGGGCCCCTTGAAGGTATATGGGGGAGTGCAGGCATAGCTGCAATCAATATGATCTTCGGCACCAGATTGAAATGAAAGACTTAGGCGAAACAGCATTTAAATTTGTTTGATATACAAGAAAATTAAAATGGCTAGACCAATTGTAGTGGGAAGATGCGAACGATTATAAAAACAGGCAGAATGACTACGTGATGACTAGGACGTATATGTTTCATTTTCATGAAAATGTTCATGCAAATCTATGACTAAAATACGTGATATCGCCCCCAGAAAACGCTCTGATTCATTCAAGGCAGACGCGACGCAAGTGCGAAAAAGCTGACATACTGGATAGCGAAAGGACTCGGGAAGTTCCGTGAGGCCTTCGGGATTATACGGTTTACCTGCAAGGTTACTGTTGTGGTGGGTGAAAGAGGTAAAGTTGTTACTTTCTGCGCCTTGAAGACGTGTAGGGGGTCAGGATGGGTAGCTCCACTTATTCTTAACCTCGGCACTAGATGGAGATAAGTGGTCAACTTCATGTTCCCATTGGCGTAACTTAGCGGTCACAAGGAGGGGGCAGGGGAGGTTCTCCTTAACATTTCTTCTGCCTAAGAATAGCCTTTTGGTTGCTGAGCTGAAGAGGGGAAAATAAAAAAAAAAAATTGAAATATTTTCTAAACGCTTATGCGGGTGGTGTAGAAAAAGAAAAAAGGAAAAACCTGCAGTCAAAAGAATCTTCCCCACCTTTCTCATTTGACTCCTTCATAAATTAGAGCTCCTTTTGTAGGTACATGGTGAGGACCGGGATAGTTCACTTGGTAGAGCGACTCTCTAGGGGCTGGAAGGTCCGGGATCGAATCCCAGTGAGGGCGAGTTATTCGGAACCGTCCAGACTGGCCCGGCCCTGTGGCTCATCCAGCCTCCTGTAATATGGGTACCGGCTCTCTTTTCCGGGGTAAAGCGTTCGGGCCGTGGCGTTGACTACCCACCCCATCCAGCGCCGAGGTTAAAGAAAGAGTAGAACTATACCACTACTCCCTCTATGGGCTGTCTTGGTCTGTTCTAGGGTAAACTTTTATGTTTAATATCCATGTTGTTAGCAAAGTTACGCCTGTACATATTACGGCCAGTTTACCCCCTGAGAAAGAGTAGGAGGATGCATGAGCTCCAGATCCGTTCCCGACATTTCGTGGAGAAGAGAAAACCCTCTTGCCGGCTCATCAAATTAGACTTATTAAAAATTACTTGATAGTGTCATAGAGAATGTTTGTTTAAAACAAGCTATTGGCATTGTTGTCATTGTATTGGAATATCTTAAGGCGGTTGTTCCGCATGCTAGTAAAGCAGACAGGAAAATACGGTGGAGCACATATCCCGGGTGCCAAGACGCGCAGGCCAATAAATGTTTCTACGGTTGCGCCTATACTTTGTGGCTCCTCAGTATGGAGCTTATAACATGTCGCCATTCTGGCGCCTAGAATTTTGAGGTGTACGTGCATTTTCAGAAAATTTGTCTACCCCCGTTCCTCAGTACATTCACGCAAATTCGGAGATGGTACCGCGATCATGTCTCGCCAGCTGCCTTCCCATGTTCTGTCCATTTCTTGAATCATCCAATAATTCGACGGCGTTAGGTCTGTGTTCCTGAGTGCGTCGTAAAATAGACAGCATGTTGCTCTTTCCGGAACACAAAAATGTACCGTTCAGCGCCTTCTCTCTGACCTCGAAACAAAAGCAGAAGATGTAATTATATTATGGACCCCGTCGAACGGAAGGTTTTGTATAACACTTGATGGATAAAATTGTGGATTTTTTTTTGCATTAGCTTTATTTTTCCGCGAATTCGGACAAAACCATAGTTATATGTTTGGTTTCGGTGGCGTTGCTGGGTTTCTTGCGCCCGGGGCGAGTAATCACATTGAACATCCCCTACAGAAATCGTGAACTTAAAAATCAAAGTCATTTCTTGAATATCATTTCATTTGGCTCAACAATTACAATTTGTTGAGAGCTGAAAATTGACTCTTTTTTTTTTTAATTTAGAATATTAATTTTGCCGCTCGGGGCAGTCACACCCCTCCCCCTCCACCTATCCGCGCTGCAGCGTATTTACACGCTAGCAGGTGATTATCGCCTCCCACATTGTAGCCTACGACTTTCAACACTATGGACTTAAAAGAGGAGAGGTGGCCTGGACACGCTGTAGGATGGTAGAGAAGAAAAATGCATGTAGGATATTAGCTGGAAAACATGAGTAGAGAAGAACTATATAGGAGGATAATATTAAAACCGATCTTAAATAATTAAGATTCGATCGTTTGAATTGGATTCGTGTGGCTCTGGACAGGAACAAAAGGCATGGTCTTGTGAATACGACAGTGAACTTTCAGGTGTCACATAATTTGGGGAATTCTTGACTAGATGAGGACTTATTAACTTGTGAGACTTTCAAGAAGGACCCTGCGCCATGACGTTGATTCTTTAATTAGTAAACTGAAACTGGAGTTTTACTTTGGCCTCGTTTTGTACACGTGAGAAGCAACAGTAATCTCCTCCCGCTTCGGTAATAATTTCGTTATGTTTTACCGCAGATACGGCCGTCTGAACGTGTTGCGCTGGTTGCTGTGGGAGGCGGAGATGCCCGCGCTGGAGCGGAGCAACAATGGTGCCCTTGCTCTGCACTACGCCGCCGCCAGAGGGTGCCTCGACTGCGTTAAGCTGCTGGTGGAGTCCTCTACCGAACTCAGGTAACATCTGGGATATTAGAACCGCGAAAGTGACTGGCTATGGACCGAACAACCGTGATACATTTCCTGGCAAAAAAAAAAAGTCTCTCTTCACCGTGTGAAAACAGTTTCTGTGGCCAACCAAGCCTTGTGTCTAAACAAGCACTTACTTCGGTCCGTAACGCCGTCGGATCGTGCATCGTGCTTATCTGAACTAGTATCGAGTTAAGAATGCATGCAACTGTACCTCGAAGTCCTTCTGTGTTCTCATAATACGAAGCTCAGTTCAATAACTCGAGGTATCGCAATATCAGGGCTTGACGTATGTGTAAAGAAGCGTAACGTGGAGACCTCTGCCAACGAAACGTTCTTATTGTAGGACAGCTGTGTACATGTTATAGTAAATGTAAAGTTACCTTGTCCACACCGTGAAGGTAAATAGGGGGAGTAGATGTATAGCTCCACTCTTTCTTAACCTTGGCGCTAAAAGAGGTGGGTATTAAAGAACCGCTTTACTCCCGGAGAAGGAACCTTTTCGCCCAATGCCCATTGAACAGGAAGCTGGGTGTACCTCAGAGCCGGTTTGGACGATATGTAGAAGTGAAAAATCTCTTGCCTTTACTGGAATTCGAACCCCTTTGTCTCCAGCCCTTAGTTTAGTCACGATACCGACTACGCTATCCCGACCCCTTCATTTAAAATAACTTATTCGAAGGGATCTGGCATGTTCGTTTGTTTTGCTGTCCCTTTGTTCACCTGGAGCAGCTGACATGTTCTTGCTTTTTGTGTCGCTTGCAAAAGTGACCAATACAGGAAGCCTCGTTACAGATAGTGTTGCAGTGAACATCTGGAACGTAAATATACGAATGTACATTTTTTATGGGGATGGCCTATGAAACTATATGCAACTGGAAGGCAAAGATCGAGGTGTTGGTTAGGTGGAATTACCTCAGATTCATATACAATTGAAAAGTTTCATTTCTACGACAATGAACTCTTTTATTGCAACAGAAGTTGGGTTTACTTCTTCTTGTGTTTTACTAGGATGTGGTTGCTAATTTAGAAGCCCTTTTCCAAATAACTAAATTACTGGCCGAAGCTAGTGAAAGGTTTAGAAAGCTAGTGTCACGTGTGCAGTCGGCTGTGAGGCTCCGTTGCCAATGAAGAAGGATGTGATCCTTTGCAGCAATTGACTGTCAGGTATGTTGTGTTTGACAGTTTTGTTAATGGTTTCGAAGTGACTCAGCTCGCCGTTTAACACGATAATCAGTTCAAACCTGTATCTAACAAACTAAACTTGAACTGAACTTAAAATTCGGCGATGGCAGTCTCTTTCGCCTTATAAGATGCCATGAAAGACCAGTGGAGGAGTAGAGGTAGATGTCGGTGGGTGGTTAAGGCCACGCCCCAGTCACTTTGCACCGGGGAAAGACCCAGTACCCATAGTACAGGAGGCTGGATGGGCCCCAGGGCCGGTTGGGAAGGGTACGAAAATTTCTCCGCCACCCAGGTTCGATCTCTGGACCGTCGAACCCATAGCGAGTCGATATACTGACTACGCTCTACTAATTTTCATGTTACAGTCACACGCGTGGCACAGCCTATTTTGTGTAAATGGTTGTACCATCCGATGATAGATGGACACTGTGAAACGCATCCCTTATATGTTACAGCATGATCATTTTCACAAAGACTGATTTCCAGAACACTTTCACGCATTTTAGCACTGTATTTCGTAACGCACATTTTAACATGATGCTAGTTGAGGTCCTGGTAGTCTATCCCAGGCAGCTACATCGATAATGTTGCCCAGCCTGAGCTCCATATGGATTTCTGGGTGCTGGCCTATTGCCTCAGTTACCCCAGTAGTTCTATGTAATTCGCTCTAAAAATTTTAACAATACGACTTTGCGTGGTCGGGTTGCTAACTAGACGCATAAATTAGCAGCTTGAATGCTAACGAGTTAGAGAAGTCACAAAACAAGGCTGCAGTCATCAGAAATGAAACGCTTAGAAGAGTGGATTCAGGGCAATGAAATGATGGGGAAACAAAAGGAGAAATAGTAGGCACATATAGGTCATACTGAAGGAGGTGAAGGTGATCGCCCCATAACACAACAAGACTGACACAGAAGGTGTAGCTGTCCTAATACTTTAACCTCGGTACTAGAGGGGGTGGGTGATCAGCGCCACTCCCTGGACGCTTAACCCGGGGAACAGCCCAGGTACCTCTTTTCAGGAGACTGGGTGAGCCCCAAGGTCAGTCTCGACGGGTGCGGGGAAGAGAAAATCTCTTGCCCTCGTCGGAGTTAGAACTTCAGGATCTCCAGCACGTAGCAAGTCGCTATAACCATCTACACCATCGCTTCGCCATCTTTTTTCTGCGCATCATACTTGAAGACGTCAACAGCCACGACACACTTGCAGGGAGTCAACAGTCGCGACGCACTTTCATGGCAACACACATTTTAATGACATAAAACAAATAAGCGCAAATTAACCATTATTGTTATTAAAAATGGTCATACACGCGATCATCATGGAACCCATTGAGTTGTGTTACTGTTTTTCACTGGGGGGTAAAATTCATATTTATAGTTGGGGTTTTCTATTTGGGAGCCTGTTCAGTTATTCAACTTGATGTTTATATTCTTATAATTCTTTCCATTTCTGCATCTAATGTGTTATTGACTGATCAATTAAACCCCAACTACTCTTCCATGCGTTTGGATAATGTACATGCATTTCGTACAGGTCGTATTTTTTCTGCTTCTTCATGTATAGAATTTTATCTCGTCTTTGATACGCAATTCCTGGGCTTTAGTACTAGCAAATTTGTTTGCGGGCGACGTATTTAGAGCCTTAATTCGAGTATACTTGGGAACCAGGCCTCTATTAATACACTCTTTGTTAACATATATATTTGAATTACTTTTTAGGATCTTCCTTTTTAGATTTTTCTACTGACTGATGGAATAATACTGACTGGTAAGAGATATAATTGTGGAAGTCATGCCGTTATGCGTCATACATGAGGTTTACAGTATATACCATATCGCTTCGGGAGCTATGCGTACACGAGCCTAGCGCTTCTTCGTCTCCCACTAAATGCGAGTTTCGGGTTATGTCGTTCAGCGATCGAGAGTGCCGTGATTATTTTAGTACTTAGCTACTGAATTGCGTTAGGCTACGTCCTGCGTGCCAGCGACCAGCGTGCACGCGCTTCCGTGCGCGTGCAGGCGATTGGCGTTTTTGTGTCCTACGTGACAGCGACCGTCTAGTAGCAATATGGCGTCAATGAGAGGGCGCAGTCTGTTTCCGCTGGAGAATAGTGCCCTCGCCAGTTCAACACTGCTCGTAAAATGCTCGTCCACCACTTACAAAGTGTCGGTTATCGCATTTTTTCCCCATGATCTCAGCAGGACTCCTTATCGCTGCCCCGCCACACAAGCGACCAGGAAGCAGCGGACAAACAAGCTTGGTCGCTGCTACCAGCCACAGCGTCCGTTTTGCACGCTCGCTCGCTACTCGCTTCCAATCAGGACAGCCCCATTTACATACATGTGTTTGTCCGCTCAAGTGAGAGGCGGGAAAACGCGCGTGCACGCTGGTCGCTTTCACGCAGGACGTACCCTTACGGATATTCAGAATGATGGCGACACACCTCGCCAAACGCAGTCGTAGAAACGTTGGACTGCTCTATCACGGCCCCATACTGAGGGAGTAAGAATAGGATAATAATAATAGACCTATTTAATTACGTAATGATATGATGATGGTGATGACGATGATAGGTGAGCAGTACACAATAGGAAACTCTCGTTACGGACAGTCCTTTGTCTCTTGAATTCAAATATATTTTTTTATGACTCGACAACCCTAGTGGGCCTAAGGATCCTCATTATAGAGGTTTCGAGATCACACGCAGACACACCACACTCGGTAGGAGTCCTCTGGACGAGTTATCGGTCCGACGCAGAGGCGTCTACCTGGCAGCACACAAAACCCACAAGAGACAAGACATCCACGCCCCCGGCGGGATTCGAACCCGCAATCCCACCAAGCGAGCGACCCATGCGTTTGACCGTGCGACCATCGGTATCGGCTTGAATTTAAATATCAGCGGTATTTAGTTCTCAGCTACACTCACCTGTTCTCAGAGACTGAGAGGTCAAAACTGATATACATACTGAAAGATAAATACCATTTTATTTCTTCATAAGGATGTTTTAGATTTTATGTATTTTTATGTAAGTTATGAAGGTATACGAAACTCTGAACATAATGATAGTATTCTATACAAAATTAATCTTGTAGTTAATAAATACTCGATTTTCGCCATACATTTTTCCAGGAATACTGCTTAATGTTCGAATTTTTTTTTCTTTTCCCCCTGTGCTAGTGACGAGGGATGGACAGATAAAACGTGCTCTGTCCCATTAGTTCTGTGACAGCACGAGTGAAAGTACTAGACGCACGAATTCAAGGACGTTGCCACGTTCTGTCGTATCTGATCCTGCCTGCATCCGACCTGTGCTGTTCTACGGCAAACTAATTGCTACAGCCTTAGCGAGATAAATTTGCGAAATGCGAGAGAGAAAGTTGAAGTGAGAGGCAGTGGGCAGTCAAATGAAGGAAGCTGCTACTGTTCGTAAAAGCACTGCTCGTTACAGAAAACTTAGCGCAACTATATCCACCGACACGGAATTATAGGTTCAAAATTTTTCTGCGCTTCCAGTGACAAAGTGGATAAGCTTGTCACTTGCCGGCGCCCGGTAGGAAGGACTTAATTCACCGTCAAGCAGGGGCGGATTTACCGTGGAGCTAATGAAGGTTTAAACTTCAGAGCTCCACACTTGCACAGGCCCCTTCAAAGGCCCTGGGAGGGGCCATAAATAAATATTCACTTTCTTACTTAATTTCGTATTCGTAATTTATTATTATTTTTTTTTTCTTGAATAGGACCCCCAAAATTGTATAAGCTTCAGACCCTATAAAACCTGGATCCACCCCTGGCCCCGAACACTACAAGATTTTACAGATGTGAGTCAACTACTTCTGTTTGAGAACAATCCATACACTTACATATGCTTGTTAGAAGAGATTATGAAAATGTATCCTAGTACGCACACACCGTGCACACAGTTCACACAACTACTCATATAAACACATTAAACCCTGCCTTATAATGCACGTGGTGTGACTGAGTGACTGAGTCACACGTGGGTTGCCATGGCTACAATAGAAATTGTTTTGTGAGTGACGTCACAACATGGGTTTCCACGGTTTCCGTCTTTACAGGTAAACGTCGTTACCACATGTATGTATTTATATGTACGTATTTTCTGCAATGCTGTTGGTGTGTTCGAGCGTCTTGCACCAAGCTACCGCGGTTGTGTGGTTTGTGAATGACGTCACAACACGGGTTTCCGTGTTTACGATATTATATTAAGCGAGCCTTTTTAGGGTAATGGCAGATGGGGTGAATTACCACATTGTCCTTGATATCGTACAGGGAGTTTTTTTTTACGTGCGTTTTAACGGGTCTCAGCATTGCAAAGCGACCGCCGTTATCGGTCGCCACGCAGCAACATTGGCGAGCAGTCCCGCGATAACAAAACATCCTGTGTAATAAAATTGTCACTGTAGGCTCCATATGCTGGTTTGTAGACTGTGGTCAGGTTTCATTTGAAGCTATCCAATCCGTGTTTCGTTGAGGGAGCGTAATTTTTAGGTGGTGATAAAGCGGTTTGATTATCGCGTGAATGTTTTGTTGCTCTCTCACATGAAGGGGCCGGTGATTGTCGCCTTACTTCTTACACGCTTTGAATGACTGGTTGAATCACACCCTGCGCTGAGGCCGAGGAAACAGTTGGGCATCGAACGCATCATACAACAAACTGTGTGCTGTCTTTGTGAGTTACTGATATGAGGCTGAAGAAACAATGAGCACCGAGCATACATAATGCAGGCAGGGTGTATGTTTTGACTTGAATACGACTTTTTACAGGGTGTTTAACGAGGAACGTGCCATACTTCGGGAGAAAGGTCGTAGGTTAAATTAGATCGGTGTAACAAAAAAAAAAGACACCTATATCCGAAGTTGAACTGCTACAGTGGTAATGGCGGGAAAAGTTTTAAATAATTCGAACTGTTATTTCTATATATTTCTTGATTACCAAATTCGTATTAAAACTAGTAGGAATTGGTAGATCCCGCATTGTTACAGCTGTACTTAACATTTAGTTGACATCTGAGGGACATCTAAACATTTATGAAACAAGTAAGACTCGCACCAGTTTCATAAGAATCATCTTTAGATTTCCCGGTACTTTAGATAGCACACGTTCTTCCGCATGGCTTGGCGTAGCTCTTGGTTCGAGGACGGACCTGATCAGTGTAGGGATAAGAAGTCATGTTAAACAGGTACAGTATTTGGAACTGCAAGAAAAACAAAAAAATTTCTTTTCTAGCGTCATTATCTCAGTAACCGTTAAAATTCGGATACAAGTATCTTTGGTTATATCGATCTGAATTAACCTAGCGAATGTTCTCTCTAAGTGGCATATTCCTCCTGAAACTCTATGTATATTGCCCGATCAGGCATGACCAGATCCTAAGTGTGACCCCTTCGGATTACACCACGAAGGCTTTTAGCTTCGTGTATAAATACAGATAAGAGAATTTACCCCAGCAGGGTGAATAGGTCGGAATATGAAGTTGACTGCTAACCTAAAAATGCACATGCATCTCTGTACCGCTCATCGAGGGGGCCTCATTCAATTATAACGAACACGTCTAACGAATATTCTGAAGGTGCCAGGTTCGAATCTTGATTGGGACAGTGACATTGTGTTTTTCTCAGTCCCACTCGGCAAACAGTCGGATAATAGCCTACTTAAGTTAGGCCATGACGTATTCCACATGGCTTCTGACTCCTCTCATCCGATCGTACTACGCTAGTAAAATCAGCGTTCCTAACAGCATCGTTAAATGGGCTGCTAACAAATAAACACATAAACAAAGCAGATCCGACATACCAAACGGTACAACCGTGCAAGATATGCTGTGGTCAGTGTACAGGAACGGGACCAGCTGTCACACCAGCAGTGACCTAGTTCTGCGAGAGCGCAGCACTGCTGCTTGTCCAGTAGTTACTGCTTGCGCAACGTCCTGTTGCTTGTGTTTGTAAAGTCGTTCTTTTTAGTATCACGTCAGAGGATTATAACCCTGCGTCTTGACCTTATAAAGTAACAATATATATGCCCCTCTGTTTAACTGACTTTCGTCTTCATATCTAACAGCTAGTAAATGTATCATACCAAACGCGTGATACCGAAATAATGTCAGAAGAGCTATTGTAGATGAGTGATGGAGTCATCGTATAGTATCTAATAAACACCTTGGAACTACCTAGTTACTGGACAAACGATTGTAGGCATTAAAAATTATAGGCCCACATTTTTTTTTTTTTAATTTAAAGTATTCATTCTTCCCCCACTTCGCCTTTGTCGCCTGAGAAGGCCGACATTTTAGTTGCGCACCCATCCCGCTCTCCCCCGCCTTACGTGCTACGCGCGTGCGGTAGGGTGATTACAGTGTTTCTACTGTTTGTTTTCAAATGTTCATCTTTCAGTTCAGTTTGCTTGCCGCTGTCCGTTTCGCACTTAATAGCGTCGCCTTTGGTAGCCGTCACGACGTTAACACATTCCAAAGCTACGAAACCCACCCAGTCGCCCCGTGCGCCCCACCAATAGCAGACTGCTGCATTGCCAGTTGCACTCAGGAGCGAGCAGGATCGTTATCCGGCTGTGGCGTTGTTATGCGGCAGATTTTTATGTGCTATGCATCTGTGCAAAAGTCCATGCCATGTGCTACAATGTAATGTGGTGGTGATACGAAAGGTCAGTCTAGGCTCTTGTAACACAGTAAACGAGCGCATGATGCACAAATCTCACACCAGCTGCCAGAATAAGCAGACCATTTACGGCGTGATGAGTTTATGGAAGATATACCTGAGCATGTTGAACATGTAGGTGATACGCATTTCCACAGAGCACAGGAAGTGGCACGGAAAGCGTATGGTGTTCATAGCGAAACAATGAAAATTGTTTGCATTGCGGATTTGAATTCTGCAACAGGTGTTACATGTTACGTACATGCTGCACAGGATGCCATGCGCCAATTAAATGCGTAATGCGAAACCAGGAGTGCATTTGCCCTCTCTTTCTTGTGCAAAGAGAACAAACTGTAAAGTAGGCTGATCCACAGTAAAGCAAGGCGTTTTACGGACTCGTATTCACTGTGGTTATTCTAGCGGAAAATATTGAAAAGTCATAGCCTCGGAATGAGACTTCCCACAAATTGAACATGGCACACACTGCTGGCCAGACTGCACGCATTCCGAGTAGCAACACTTGTGTTTGGCTACATATGATGCAAACTTGTATATACTAATTCCGTCATGATTTTTAGGCGCGTTTGCAAAACTGCTAAAAGCGTCTATTAGTTCCGTCATGTCTGTCCGTCTGCCCGTCCATCCGTCCATCCGCAAGGAACAACTCGGCTCCCAATGGACGGATTTTCATGAAATTTGATTTTTATGTATTTCTTCAAAAAATTTCCAGAAAAGTCACGTTTCATTAAACCATGACAAGAATAACGGGTACTTTACATAAAGACCAATATACATTTTTGATCATATCTCGCTGAATTCTTCTTAGTGTGAGAAATGTTTCAGACAAAAATGTAGAGAAAACCAAAACACGTTGTTTGTTCAATAACTTTTTTTTTTCGAAAATCGTGCCGTTTATGAGATAATGTGGGAAAATATGGCAGAGCCGGGCAGGCCACAGTTGACAATATAATACGACGCATGTGCTTTGCATGCTTGATGCCTAAGGCTACACACACACACTCAGAATATGTAATACTGCTTGCTTATTACTTTCCCACTGCAACAGTGGTTGCAAAAACGCGCTTCAGTATTACGTTACAGTACATTTGCCTGTCTAATTAAATATTAGATGTGTGTCCACACAATATTTTAATGCAGGATTGTGTATGAACATATCATTGTGTAAGCCTATTATGTCCAAGTGCTACATGCGAAACTGTGTACCCATTTTACAACACGCTACCATTACAACGCAGAATTTTTAAACTGAAAAATGCATGGAATTTAATTCTGGAAGCTACACAAGTATGTATTTGGTTAAATATTGGCCTTCTTATCTCGTTTACATTTTGTATTTTCTATATCTGTAGGCGTGTGTTACGCAACATTGCGAAATATGACTATTAGCTTAGTCGGGTCTGTCCGTCCGCATGGAACAACTCGGCTGATACTGGACGGATTTTCGTGAAATTGGAGTATTTTTCGAAACTCTGTCAAGAAAATTCAAGTTCCTTTAAAATCGGACAAGAATACCGCGTACTTTACATGAAGACCTATATAAATTTGTTATTATAACTTGCTTAGTTCTTCTGAGAATGAGAAATGTTTCAGACAAAATTTGTAGAGAAAATCAAAGCACGCATTTTATGCTCAATAACATTTTTCCTAAAATTGCGCCGTTTATGAGTTAATATGGAAAGATAAGGTAGAATCGGACATGACAGTATAATGCGGCGCATGCGTTTTGCATGTTGGATAACAAAGCTGCAGACACACACTCAGAATATGTAATACTTATTGTTTTTCCACGACAAGAATGGTTGCGCGATCGCGTCTCAATATTACGTTATGCATACCTTGCCTGCCTTGTTTATGTTATTATGTTCGTAAGTAACTGGTTGATATATGTAGCGTTGTATCTTTGTACACTACTCTTTGAAATTACCTGAAGCACCTTGAAAATGTCCCAAGAGGGTCGAAACATTAGACAATTAGAGTGTTTTCCTTAAATACTGTGTATTGAATTCGTTTAAAATGCTGTGATTTAGCATGTTTGAAGGCTTAGTGTACTTCACTGCCCATGCAATAAAGTGGTGTGCAGTTCCTTGTCAGGTGCAGACGGTACTCATTTAACCACTGGAGCACTGCAAATTTCATCAGAGCGTACACCGGGTACAGTACTACAGGAGGTGGATGATGATGGAGCTGAGTGTTTTAATTAACGCCTGATGTTGGGCGCCGCTCAGAATAAATTTTTTAGTCACAGTCCTGACTTTCCCTCCGCAATAGACGCGATAGTTCAGGGATACACAGACGCCTGGCCCCAGGTTACCGCGACGACTAGATTCTGTACAGTGGTGCCTCATATCTGTGTGTTCCCAGTATGGAACTTGCCTCATGTGTCCCTGCTGGCGCCTAGAATTGCAAGTTGGCTCCTAGATTGGTGGACAATTTGCGGACCCGCGCGATAGTTCTGTTGTTCCGTGCCGTCCGCATTGCTGTTTACAGGTCATCAGTGTTTCCGTAACATAAAGTGGTATTTCTCCCATGGTAGACAGTGTAGCTTCTAAACATACACGACACTTGTTTGCACTCGGCATTAGCTTTTTTTGATAAGCGCAAAACTTAGAAAAATAAAACTAAGGAAATTTGAAGTTGGTTAAATAAAGTAGCGTTGATGTATTTTCGCAAAATAAGAAAAACTAGGCTAAAATGCGGCCCCTGGAAATGTACCCCCCCCCCCCAGCACATGCTGGCTTCTTAATTGCCTAGAATTGGCCGTGCGAATACTGTTTCGCAACTGTTAAAACACTGATGTACCTTGTAGCCAGACGGCCATTCAGTCCGTTGGGATTTGATAGTTGCATTTCCTACTTTACTAGCATAGGGATACACAAATTGATAGAAAACCCAGGTGCCATCTCAAAATTATAAGTTTAGAAAGGCGACACGAAGACTTTCCATACTGAGGATCCACCAACATTATGTGCTACCTTACAAAATTTGGGCCAAATGGCAATCTGGCACCCGGGATTTGTGCACCCTTGTATTAGAATAATAGTTTTTTTTGTGCGTTGATATGTTATTTTCCATTTTCTCAACTTCGCCAAATACAGAATTTGGAAATTTCTCGAGGTTAATTTCGAGTTTGGTTTATTTACGAGTGCTATACCTAGTATTGCTCCAACTTCAGACTTCCTTCGCTGACAACATGCAGTTTTATTGTCTGAGGTTAATCACCGGTGCTATGACCTCCCTAGTCAGTTATGTGACATTCGAACAAATTTGCTCTTCCCTATAAGGGGTTATTTTTTCAAGGCGTTATGTGGAATCGTATCTGCCTCCGCGAGACATTGACTCCCTTATTTGCCATTGTTGTGTTGCACACAAATTCCGCTGACCTGTCACAGTGGAATAAGTGGGCCGGGTCAGATATTGTAATTGTATAGATGAATGTGGCCGATCCTAGTGGCTGCGCGGTCTAAGGCATGTGCCTGCGGCCGCTCGCTTGCTGGTAACGCGGGGATCGAATCCCGCCTGGGCATAGATATTTGTCTCTTGTGATTGTTGTGGGTTGTCAGGTAGAGTTTTCTGAGACGAGTTGAGCCCTTATCCAGAGGAGTCTTGCCGACTATTGGTATGTCTGAGTGTGATCGTGAAGCCTGGATAATGAGGAGGCCCTGGCCCACTGGGGTTGTTGCAACAAGAGGGTGGGGGGCGTACTAGACAAACCATTGGTAACGATAAGCAAAAAGACCTCAGACTCGTGCCCCTGGATTACAGAGTCATTATCCCTGACTCTATACAATGCAGTTTTGCGAAATTAATAATTCAATACGCAGCCAGAAAACTCGTTGACTTTCATAGAATCCGTTAGTTGCGAAATCTGAAGTATCCAGGGCGTTCGCGGTAAGAACTCAGTTCTTCTGCGATGTTGAACTTTATAGAGGGGTTAAGTGATCCGGACATTTCGAAGGAAAATAATGCTTTCTTCTTGAAGGGTTTAGGAGTCCAAGAAGGATGTCTTATCTAACTTTCAAGACAAAGACACTACGTTGCCCCGAACGTCAGAAACTCCAACCCGTCACACATCGTAACAAAACTACCAACTTCATCCCGTGACTTCATTACCGCGTAGACAAAAAAGTCCACAACTTGGCTAGTCAATATTTCTTTAAAGCAGTGTTTCCAAAACACGATTCCGCGGAACCCTGGGGTTCTACAGAACATCGTGAGGGGTTGCGAGAGAAATAAATGCATAACTATTTCGAAATACCGCAAAAAAGAATTCACGATATACCTCGAAATACTTTTTTTTTATCTTAGGTGTCCCGTGGTGCTTGTACAAGTCACAAAAGAGTTGTGTCATCGACAAAACGAAATGTGTTATATAATATCATGAAATGTGGCTGCAAGTTTCAACTAATGATACGGTCAACATCAGGCCACACACAATTTTGGCTTTACGTGCACGAGTGGCCTGAGGATGACCATACAATTTGTCGAAACACATAGTCACATTGTAGCGATCCGGACTCGGGGATCCTGGGTTCCTTCCCCGAGTCCGGCGACTGAAACGGGAGAGTGGGTTTTGTCGTTTAAGAGTGAAAAGCTCACGACATTCTCCTCCATTGTTTTGATTTTTAACTTTAATAACTGTGATGATTAATTAACATTATAATAAAAATAACCAGAATAAAGGTGAGCACAGTAGAACTGTTATTTTCTAACTGACTGGAGATGTGGTCTGGGTCACTGATGCCGAAAGATTCTCCCGAGTTGGCAGGCATCAGAATTGATAAACTGAGAGGTCTCCTGAGTATCCCTGCATATTGTACAGCCCTCTCTTCCCCTCGCCTTACACAAAAAAAAAAAAAAAAAATTAGGGTTACAAAACATTTCCCAGGTTCTGCTAAACTAATCATACGTTGGAATGTGTTGCGTGCCTGCTGTCCGGAGAGATACAACTTGTGACAAGTGAGCCTCCAAGAGCCCCTGAATGCTACAACACTTTATGATATAATATAATAAAATTAGTTGTCTCGATGACATACGTAACTCTTTTATATCTCGAAATATCGCGAGAATTTTTGTCCGGAAATTGGCAATGCTGAATTAATTTCCGTGCTGTAGCACATGCCATTTTGTTTTATTTCCGTTTTCAATGGCAGCGGTTCCTCGGGATATGTGCAATTATTTTAGAGTTTCCTCCACCAAAAAATGTTTGAGAAACGCTGCTTTGTGGTCTGTTTTAACGTTTTTCTTACACATACGGCTAGCCCTTCCAAACGGTCTTATTCTATTAGTTCTTACTTTCGAAATGTTCTTGGAATTTGCCTATTGTATGTATACTAGCACTTGCCTGGCCCATTTAACCTATACTTGATCACCCTAATGGAATTCGACGAAGAATGCACTTTAGGATGCAATTCTTACCTTCCTGCAGTTGACCCTGTCTCTTCGTTGAAAAACTCTCCTAAACATCCCTTTTTCAAACACTTAGAAATCCGCGCTTTTAGGTTAACGTGCGAGACCAAGATCGACACGTGCGCGAAATAACAGGTGATTTGACGTCATATATATTTTAATAATGATATTAGTTTGTAGTACGAGAAGACGGACGATCCAAAATTTAATGCTGGCGAGTTCTACTTTTAATTTCTTCATGAATCACTTCCGATTGTTTGCTGCCATTAACAAGCACTATTAGTCCATAAATAATAATAATAGCAGTATTACTATTATACTAATATAGTATTACTATTATAGTAATAGGAAAAAAGTAAAGGGGAATAGATTTAAACTGTACTCTTTCTTTAACCTCGGCGCTAGATGAGGTGGGTGTTCGACGTCACGCCCCTAATAATAATAATAATAATACAGGCTATTATTTTATGACGTGTCTGTAATTGATTTTTTTTTGTTTGCTTACCAAATTGCAGCTATGGGTTCCACATTCTACGCCGCGTATCTTTGCTTATTTTTCTTCAGCTTAATTACATTTTCGATTAACCGCCTTACTACTTGCTTCCTAAAACGAAAGTAAAAGAACGGTCGATCATAACCATTATGTAAGGTCAGATGTACTACATGTTTCGACCTTACAAGGCAGTCGTCAGGTAAATTCTTAATGTTTTATTCTTGACTTTGGTCTACTCGTAATACTGAGTTTTAATGACAGCTACACACACACTCGGTAGGACTCCTATGGGCGCTCCGGCCCATAGCAGAGACCGCTACCAGGCAACACACAACCCGCTATCCCAGCAGGCGAGCGGCCGCAGACCCACGCCCCCACCGGATCATCTACTTGTGTCTGTAAAATTACGTAATGTATAACGCTTATTAAGCCGTGTGGCTGTACGCCTGTATGTCTTTATGTCCCTATATCTCGTACATTCCCTTCGTTTACTCAGCCTTTCTTTGAAAAAGAAGTTTGGTTTTCCAGTTGCTTTACCTCTTCTTGGAGTAATGAAAGGTATATTCCTTGACGACTACACCTAAGGGTGTCAGTGCACATTTTCCAGGCGACAAACGGTGAGTTGTTATAGGCAGTCACATTCGTTGCTAAAAATACCTGGTGTAGTTCCTCCACATGTGTTGCCAATTCCATTCCGTGCTGTCTGTGTGCACAAAAAGAGTAAAAAATCCTTTGATGAAGGCAGGGCGTAGCTAGGTTTTTTGGTGCCTTAGGCGAGTAATCACAATGGCCTCCCCTAACAGAAATTGTGAACACTAAAAGTTATAAGTGCTGATGGGAATTTCCTCATGTTCGGTTCAGTAATTCAGTAATGATTTTCTGCGCTCAAAAAATAATTTTTTGAGTGCAGAAAATTATGTTTGTTTTTGAAATGGTAATTTTACTGTCCAATTTTCCGCCGCTTCGAGTCTGCTGCCAGGGCGGTCGGGCCATTCGCTCCCCCCCCCCCCTTCCCCAAGTTACGTCCCTGGATGGAGGTAACTTCACACTGTACAAATTAGTTATGGGCTTTTATCGCATGTTTTTTCATTATCAGAAGAACAGGTACAGAATGAAGGCTGGGCCTGCAGTCATTTGGAATATTTTAACGTGTAATCTGACGTATATGGACCTTTAGGATCAATGGGCTGTGTCAGTATTATACAAAAATTTATTCGAAATTTCTGTATACATCTACCAGACTAAACGGCATCACATCCCAGGGATAATGATTGAGTTTTAGTCCGTGCCACGAGAAAATCAAATCTCACTATGTGGTTTAGGCTATTTTTTAAAATCGCAGCACCTGGTCGTCCGGAGGTGAGGGGGGGAGGTAAATATTTCTAAAAACAAAACAAAAAAAACCACCCTTTTCAGAACAAATGTATGCGCTCCTTGGCACATCTCTGTGGTCTCGGCCTACTGCATGTTTGTATGAGTCCTAACAGTACCAGTACTTCGACTGGTAAACAGATACCGACGTTTCGAAGGAACAGGTTGTTTTCACTTTCAGGTTCAAGCAATGTATGAAGAGTGGACTGTAGAATCGTAAAGGCAAAGGCGTCACGTCCCTCCGAAACGTCGGTATCTGTTACCAGTCGATGTGAGACAACATCCATGAAAACTTGACCGTTTATCGACACTACTGTGAGAATATCAAATCCCGCTCTGGTATTTGTTAAGAAATTCCATTTCAGATCCAGCATAATTAATTATCATATGCATGGACGAATTGCAGAAGCTTTCTTTATAGCAACTTCGTAGGTGGTCGTGATGTAACTTTTGATTTATCTACAATCCGGTACACAAAGGAAATATTTTAACAGCCGTTTGCTACCCTAATTTGAGAAAGTTCGGAAAGTCCTTGCCTTCCCAGCTTATAATGCCATGCATGATTTCATTAGAGAGGCAATTTGAAGAAACTGTGTTTTGTTTCCGTAAACAAATTCAACCCCGTTTATGATTAGACTTAATGCATATTTCTAGAATGCAAAGGAAAAATCCAGAATTGGGATTTTCGTTGCTGTCATTTGAATCCCAAAGTTCAAGATTACCTACCAAAGACCTTGGCCAGTTATTGCAACTGATTCAACTGATTTTTAATCCACGTTATCGATCTGCCATTGACTTCCACATTCCCATTATCAGACCAGTATATACAGTATATATTGTTCAGTATACAGGCATGCACAAACTTACATACAAATTCTTTTAGGCGAATTGTTCCCGCTTGGAATAAACCATCATCAGGCCCGTTTTCTTAAAAGCCTTCATTTGATCTTTATTACTGCGAATATGAGATCTGATCTTTGCATGGTGCACAATATATTACTAAAAAGAATTTCATGGAGATTATACAAAACTGTGTAGGTAAGAGGATTTAAAAATTTTGTGTAGTAACTTTAAGGTGTGAGAGTAATATGTATAAAAGGCTGTAAGAGTTGTTTTAAAAATGCTTGGAAGGCAATAACTCTTTCAATAAAAGCACATTATCGGATGTGGTGACAGTAAGGTAGCGGGTGGAAGAGATGGTGCAAGGGGGGTGGAGGGAAAACACTGGACATGAAGAACAAGAGAAGACGATGAGAAGAAATAAATTAGGATGGGAAGTGCCTTGTAGGAGAGGAAGAAGATGAATTGGGCAAGGGAGGGCGAGGGTAAAGCAGTTCAAGGAACGTTGGAGGAGATAAAGAGGGTAAGAAGTAGCCGAAAGAGAGGGCTGAAGGACTGAATGGGAACAGGTGGTAACAGAAGATAAGGAAAGCAAAATTACCTTTTAGGTATTCATTACAAAGTTTTGACGACCTTGTCCGTCTGTCCGTGACACAATTTCAGTTCCGAAACCGCTGGACAGATTATATGTAGCCGTAGGCGTAACTTAGGTGTTGCAAGGGGGGAGGGGATGCCTTTAAAATATTTTTTATCCTAATAATATTTTTTTTTTGGCTACTGATTGAAGAGTGGCAAATAAAAATTAGAAATATATTCAAGACTATTATTTTGGTTTATGTAAAAACAGAAAAAAAGAAAAAAAATCCACGTTTTAGGGGATGCAGAATACAGGCATCTTAATAACCATGATCGATTTTGCCACCTCTATATTATTAGCCAAGTACGTAACCCGTGTCATTTCGACGTGGGATCTTCCACTAAAGTTACTGGGCATTTATGGTGTTGGTGTTCAGCCTCATTTATCCATAAAAAAAGCCTAGTTTGCATATTGACGTAATTGATTTTATCATATGGCCTATAAACCTTTCAGATACACGTTGTTCAAATGCGACAACAAAAGCTCATACTGGTTTGAATTTCATTATTCCAATTAAGTATCAGGCATGGCTCATACGGTGTTATGATCAGACTACGGACTGGACTACTAAAGAAACGTGATTCGATTTCAGGCAGGGAAAGAGATTCTTCCCTCAGCAACGTCCAGACCTGTTTAGGGGCCCACACAGCTTCTTGTTCAATGGGTATCACAGGATCTTTCACGGCGGAAAAGCGACCGGGACGCGAAGCAGACAACTCACTAATTACTGCTGATCTTATGAATGAATAGCGGTTTATACGCAACCCCCCCTTAAGCCTTAATGGCTTGCACCAGGACCGGATTATATTTTCAGTTTACTTTGATTCAAATTAAAGAAAGCATAACTAACTTTAGTGTCTGCCGTTTTTAATATTATCTACTGGGTTGAGGAGTATATCTCTTCTTCTATTGTGCATTTCACTGTGGATTACAGCCTGTCCCATGTCGTGTACTGTATTGTGGATTAAGTCCTTTCCTGCATTTTTCAGGCGTTTTCGTTAAATTGCGAAAAAGACTATTAACTTTGTCATGCCTTCCTGTCTGTCCGCCTGTGGCTCCGCATAGAACAACTCGTCACGCACTGGATCTGTATACTTGAGTATCTTTCAAAAATCCACTGAGGAGACTCAAGTTTGATTAAAATCTGACAAGAATAGCGGGTACTTAATATGAAGTCGAATGTAAACTTCTTTAATATCTCACGGAATTTTTCTTACAATAAGAAATGTTTCAGATAAAGGCCGTAGAGAAAATGAAAACACGCATGTTATGTTCAATAACTTTTTCCGAAAATAGTGCCGCTTATGAGATAATGTGAAAAGATATGGTAGAGGCCGACAGGCCACAGATGGCAATATAATAGGTGCATGTGCTTTGCATGTTGGATAACTAAGGCTAAAGACACACACTCAGAATATATAATACTTACTGTTTCTCCAAGACAACAGTGGTTACGCAGAAGTTCCCCATTGTTACGTTTGTACAGTGCTACTCTTGTTTCGTCTGTAACGCTTCGGCCCGTATCGGTCCTAGGCCGCTTCGTTTTTGAGATTCCTAGATCTCTCTCTCTCTCTCTCTCTCACGCACGCGCACGCCCACGCGCACGCACACGGCCACGCGCACCCGCACACACACACACACACAAGTGCGCGCAGTAGGGCTACTCTGAACGACTGATCAGCTCGTTGCAGAGGCAAATATCCTCGCCCTCAGCGGAATTCAAGCCCGCGATCGCAGCAATCAAGCGGCCGGAGACCTGCGCCTTATAGACCGCACGACCACCCTTAATCTGCCCTTTTCTCCGTAGCTCACTGCACTGTGAGATACTGTCTTTCCTATTCTGTGTACTGCATTGCAAAGTACAGCCTTTCTACATTGTGTTCTGCAACGTGGCGTACGGGTGGTTCAGGATAACGTGGTCGGTATAGTGATTCGCTACTGGCTGGACGATCCGAGGATCGAATCCCGATGGGGGCGAAATTTTTCACACCCCTCAAGCCCGGCCCTAGTGCCTACCCAGTCTCCTATACAACGGGTACTGAATCAATACCGGAGGTTAAAGCGTCCGGGGCGTGTCGTTCAACACCCACCTCCATCTAGCGCCAAGGATAAAGAAGTGTGAAGTTATACCAATATTCCATCTATGGCCTGTTCTGGGGCGAAACTTCCCTTTTACTCGTGCCTTTATCGTCGTGTACGAATTTCCCTATATTTTGTAGTGTACTGTAGTGTACTGTAGTGTACTGCCCATTCAATCTTGTTTTGTTCCAACGGTTTGTGTCTGAAAGTTCTGAATCACGTGATCCCTCGAACTTTGGTGCAATTTTTTTTATGGGAGTTTTTTGCCGAAGAAAATTCGTAGAAAGCAAAACAATCGTATGTTTAGTTTGAAATGCAGAATGCAGGTATCTATAAATGCAGGTATCTATAAATGCAGGTATCTATAAATGCAGGTATCTATAAATGCAGGTATCTATAAAGATGTGTTGGAAATTTGGGATATCAGGAGTGTCTCTGTATCACGTATATTGAAAACATTAGCAAGAAATTACAGTCATCTGGAATATGACGCCGTGACATGATTTATTTAACAGCGCTGTTAGTAGTTCACATTACATGTCGTGAAAATGGGTTAGTGACAGTGAATGCGCAAAGATGTGGAAAAAAGCAATAGTGTCTCACTTCCAGGTACTATCTCGGGACTTGTCTGGAGGGACCGAGGAGTGCCACGAAGAACCTCATAATAGCTGATTTCCATGTTGGGTTTTGAGTCCGGGATTTGCTGAATACGAAGCAGCAATTTACCCTCGTAATGCAGTGTTCTGAATGCAGTCATCCCGCCAAGTTACGTCATTTTTGGCTTCGAGACAGGCGACGTAGGTCGAGAGAGATATGCACCTGAACACAATGTTCAGATTTGGAGAGTGGTATCAAATAAGAAAAAAAAAAGGTATATTCAAACTCATGAAATATTTACAACAACAACAAAATTGAATCGACAAAGAAATGACAATTTAAAGAGGAGGTACTTCCTTTTGATCTACAAGTGGGTAATCTCGACCATCAACTACAATGTCCAAGAGCACACGTGGCGGACGATGGATGGGTCCCCAAAAATGAATTAGAGAAACAAAGCACTCAAGTCTGGCGAGACAAACGGCCTCGTCTTCTCCTTCAGACTCTTCTCACAATCAGCAACATCCACATAATTCCTTGTCTAATTCTTCCTTGCTATTTCGAACCAATGTACTTTATTGCCGCACAGTATGTGAGGGAATGTATCATCGTTATGGAATGTTTGTCATGAATGTTTTCTTTTATTCTGAATCCTTTCCATCTTGCATGGGCATTATTAGCCTTCGATTCGGAAAAGATTAGGATATACAGAACTATATTTTTTTCTGTTGTTTTGTATGGGTGTGAAACTTGGTCGCTCACATCGAGGGAGGAACGTAGACTGATGGTGTCTGAGAATAGCGTGCTGAGGGGAATAGATATTTGGGCTTAAAAGCTACGAGGTAACAGGGGAATGAAGAAAACTACATAATAAGAAGTTTAATGATGGTCAGAGTTTCTGGCAACAGATACAGAGGTCCCGGGTTCGATCCCCGGCGCTACCAGATTTTCTGAGTAGTAGTGGGTCTGGAACGGGGTCCACTCAGCCTCGTGAGGTCAATTGAGGAGC
>Ga0131853_10002025_pt1 | contig 36268 bp, 14 predicted proteins | sample TergutLab28metaG_FD_92764 | JGI IMG/M metagenome (GOLD analysis project Ga0131853, IMG submission 92764) | Labiotermes labralis P1 segment gut microbial communities from Petit-Saut dam, French Guiana - Lab288 P1 (version 2) (version 2) | ecosystem: Host-associated > Arthropoda: Insects >... | reverse complement strand
AGGGGGGTGTATAGGGTCTTGGTGGGGAAGCCGGAGGGAAAGAGACCACTGGGGAGGCCTAGGCGCAGATGGGTGGATAATATTAGGATGGATCTCCAGGAGGTAGGATGTGGGTATATGGACAGGATAGAGATAGGTGGTGGACGCTTGTGAGTGCGGTAATGAACCTTCGGGTTCCTTAAAATGCGGGGAATTTCCTGACTAGCTGCAAACCAGTTAGCTTCTCAAGAAAGACTCTGCACCATGGAGTAAGTAAGTAATAGGATGTGTGCTTTAATAGGCCAGTCAATTCAAGATTAAACTCGATAAATAATAACTAATCAACCAGCCAATCACCCAACTAACTCCACGGACTTCAGCCCCCTTCAGCAGCTAACACTCCGTATACTATCTTTTATGGAACAATCACGTTCATTACTCTGTTCAAGGGAGTCCTTCACTAGGCCATATTCTAAGCTACTTTAATCCATTCCATAACCTTATATCAGACTTTAAGATACTGTTTAATACTGCCCACCAGATTATGCCTAAGATTTCCAACTTGTCTCTTCCATTTAGCTTTTTCTATTAAGTTTCTGTATACATCTCTTATTTATCCATGTATGATCGTCTTCTTCTTCCATTGGCCCCACAGCCCACTGTGGGCTTCGCCTGTCGAACAATGTCCTTCCATTTTTTCCTACCTGCCACCAACTCTCTCCATCTTCTCATTCCCAGCACTTGAAGATCTCTTTCTACTTCCTCCTTCCATCTTTTCTTGGGTCTTCCCCTTCTTCTCGTCCCTTCCAGCTCTTGAGTAAAGATCTTTTTGGGCATCGTATCCTCCTCCATTCTCTCTAGGTGACCTAACCAGCTTATCCTTTGCCCTTTTTATCCATTTTACTATATCTTCTCCTTTGCTCATATCTTCTAGTTCTCGATTCGACCGACTTTTCCATTCCCCGTTTTCATATTTAGGACCATATATTCTTCTAAATATTTTCCTTTCAAAAATTAGCACAGCTTGTTCTTCTTTCTTCGTCAACGTCCATGCTTCCGCTCCATACAACACTACCGGTCTTATTAGTGTCTTATATAATATATTTTTAGCAGCTCTGGATAAAAGTCGACTCCTGAAGAGACTTACATATGATGTTCATCCCGCCAATTTCTTTTACCCTAATTTGTCATCCAAATAAAATTTGGTGGCGAGTAAACCTCATAGAGCTCCTTATTATGCCCATTTTGTTAGCTAATTTTATTTTCACCCTCTTAGGCGCAAATATTGCCTGATCACAACTCGTAACGTTGCAGGCACCGAGAGATGCCAAACAAGTTACGGTTTGAGGCATATTTGTCACTGCTGTCAACACAGCAGAACTAGAAGGTATTTATTGTCGCTTTTACGTTCTTGGGGAATCTCTCTATGCTGCAGGCCTGCTGCCTCAGCTACTGCTGTCCTTCTCAGCGGTACAAAACAGCCGCAAGATCCTCAACTGTGACACTCAAGAAGATTCGCTGACGTCACTACATGGCCTGCGGTTCCTCAGTCTCGCCTGGGTGATCCTTGTACACACATATCTGCAGGTGTTCGCTATCGCTGGTAAGCAGGCTCACATCGGGAGATGCACCCAGAGTAACTCCACATTAGGGGTGATTCTAAGTGACTTCAGGTGTCCACGAAAATGAGCGGCTAGTGTGGTTAATCTGGTGACTAAGGTCATTTTGGTTTGTATCGTTACTAAGTTCCTTTCGGTTTCTATGGTAACTAAAATAATTTGGTTGCAACGGTCACTAAGGTAATTTTGTTTTCTATGGTCACTAAGATCGTTTCAGTTGCTATGGTCACTAAGATAATTGTGGCTTCTATGGTCACTAAGATAATTTCGGTTGCTATGGTCCCTAAGATCATTGTGGCTTCTATGGTCATTAATATAATTTCGGTTGCTATGGTCCCTAAGATCATTGCGGCTTCTATGGTCACTAAGATAATTTCGGTTGCTATGGTCCCTAAGATCATTGCGGCTTCTATGGTCACTAAAATAATTTCGGTTGCTATGGTCCCTAAGATCATTGCGGCTTCTATGGTCACTAAGATAATTTCGGTTGCTATGGTCCCTAAGATCATTGCGGCTTGTATGGTCACTAAAATAATTTCGGTTGCTATGGTCCCTAAGATCATTGCGGCTTGTATGGTCACTAAGATAATTTCGGTTGCTATGGTCCCTAAGATCATTGCGGCTTCTATGGTCATTAAGATAGGTTCGGTTGCTATGGTCTCTAAGATCATTGCGGCTTCTATGGTCATTAAGATAGTTTCGGTTGCTATGGTCTCTAAGATCATTGCGGTTGCAATGGTCACTAAGATCATTGCTGCTTCCTTTGTCACTAAGATGATTTCGGTTTCTATGGTCCCTAAGATCATTGCGGTTGCTATGGTCACTAAGATCATTGCGGCTTCTGTGGTCACTAAGATAATTTCGGTTGCTATAGTCTCTAAATCATTTCGGTTCCTAAGATCACCAAGATCATGTCTGTTGCTATGGTCACTAGGATCATTTTGGTTTCTATGATCTCTAAGATCATTTCTGTTTGCTATGACCACTAAGACAACTGTGGTTGCTATGTCACTAAAAACATTTCGGTTTCCATGGTCATTTCGGTTGCTATGGTCTCTAAGATCATTTCTGTTTGCTGTGACCACTAAGATAATTTTGGTTGTTATGGTCACTAAGATTATTGTGGCTGCTATGTTGGTTGCTAAGGTCACTAAGATCATTTCGGTTGCTATGGTCTCTAAGATCATTTTTGTTTGTTATAACCACTAAGATAATTTTGGTTGTTATGGCCACTAAGATCATTTTGGCTGCTATGTTGGTTGCTAAGGCCACTAGGATCATTTCGGCTGCTATGGTCTCTAAGATCATTTCTGTTTGCTATGACCACTCTGATAATTTGGGTTGCTATGGTCACTGAGATCATTTTGGTTGCTTGACTACTAAGATTTCTTTTGTTGCTGTTATCCTTATGGTCATTTCGGTCGCTATGGCTACTCAGATAATTTTGCCCGCTGTGGTCCACTTATTAAGTACTTTTGTGTACGTAATTCAAGTCAGGACAGACGTGTCTCCCTCTCACTTGCGAAGATCTGTTGCAGATAACAAGACGCTGAGAAATGTGACAGAGAGGAACTTCCTGTTCCAGACGATCAGCAACGCGACTTTCTCTGTGGACACGTTCTTCTTCATAAGGTACGTGACGCACATTGCAGCAAACGGTCTGCTCCACACTACCAAGAAAAAAATGTTATTTTAAGAGGCCACCTTCTCTCTCACGGCCCTGCACCTCCAATCGACCAAATAATTTTCTTGAGAGGCGTTCAAAATCAATGCTACGACGAGGCCGCTATAAACGGGACAGCAGCATCACAGGATGCCGAGTAATTCTTGAGAAGTATTACCACGTCTTTCTATGGAACCTGGAGTTTCATCACCGTGTTCACAAAAACACGCCAATGGTCACATCCTCTCAGCCGCATGAACCCATTCTACTTCCTCTCAGCTTATTTACTTGGTATAAATTTTAATATTATCATCCCATCTACGCTTACATATAGACTAAGAGATTTTAATAGGCACCCCTGCAGAATGCAAACGCCTCTATGAACTGTTAAACCATTAAAGCTCAGTGGTAACTAACTATACCATCTGCTTTAGCATTCTAAACGTTGTATTTGCTAACACAGTTTCATACAGTTCTCACATTCAACAGCGATAATTCTCTTCAGTAGCATTCAATTACACTGGACGGGAAAAATTACATTTTCGCTTCCTTTTATAACTAAAGGTAAAGTTAAATTCCACCCTTGTACAGGCACTGAGGCTCTGTACAGGCCGTACGGCCCATAGGGGGAGTAGAGGTATAGCTCTACTCTTTCTTGACCACGGTACTAGAAAGGGTGAGAGGTCAGCGTCACGCCCCGGCCGCTCTTTGCACCCGGGAAATACACGGTACTCTTTGTACAGGAGGCTGGGTGGGCTCCAGGGCCGGTCTGGACGGGTGCGGAAAATCTCGCCCCCACCGGGATTCGATCCCCGGACCGTCCAGCCCGTAGCCGGTCGCTATACCGACTGAGCTACCCGGCCCACTTTTATAGCTAAGGGCGATTCGTATAGTTTCGACACTGCTGAATCCGAATACGACAACCAAATCGCCATATCACTTTATAGCCACGACATATCATCATGCGACAGTTTCTCACGGACATTTGGTCACCCCGACAAATACTCGGCATTGTATCACAGCGACATTTTATAACACCGACATTTTATCAGCCCGACAAATTAAATTATGTCGCTATTGTAAAATGCCAGCGTGTTTAGCGTCCTTTCACTTCACTGTATGTAAATCACTGTGCAAAGTAGAGAGAAAGCTTCAGATAACACTGTTCTAGGAATTTAAGTGACTTAAGTAAGCAAAATTAAATGAAGAGCATAACAAACGTTTGGCTCAGCCCCAGATTTCGGTTTTTGGCCAAACAACTGAGGTATACTAACCTCAGGGAGCCTTCTAGAACAAAAGAATACAAGTCCAACACGCTAAACTAAGTGCTGTATCGCCCTCCGCTGGAAAGATTAATATATTAAAACACTAAACTGCATAAAGTTGACAAACATAAAATTCTAAATTCAAATATAGTAATATTAAAACTGTGCAACGGCGAGCCACTTCCAGTACAAGCTGGCTGCTGTTTGTATTCTGTCTGCAGCAAGTGTACAGACATCTGTTTGAATGTGTGTGATCAAACGGGGTCTCGTCCTGACGGACAATATGAAGTATATGTCACAGCACTGCATGTTATATCTAAGTTTCAACGTTTCATTGAAATACGCTGACGTGCACCTCAGCTGTCAGGGCGTTAATGTCTCTCCTCCCCATGATATCGTTACAGCGGTCTGCTGGTTACGTTCCTGTACTACCGGTCAGCGGTCAATCAGCAGGACCAGCAAGAGCAGCACGGCGCCAATGGGTGCAGGTTCAGGAACAGCGCAGTCAAGTTCCTGACATTGTTGTTCTATAGGTTTGTCAGGTAAGTGCTGCCCCCGCGACTGGCTGAAGGACCAACTGACTAGTGCCACGGAATAGAGTGTGGTGAAGCACAGAGAAGCTCAGGGGGTCAAAAAGTATTCCACCTTTAACAAAACCCGGAAGTCCTTCACCGCGTTCTAAACAGGCTGCCAAGTTAATTTCCTGACACACTGTTGCCTTAAGATTCGTTGTCAGGCGCTATCGCAAAATTTCGAAAAGCGACTATCAGCTTCGTCATGTCTGTCCGTCCGTCTGCATGGAACAACTCCGCTCCCACTGGACTTACTTTTACGAAAACTGAAACTTAGTATTTTTCGAAAACTTTTCGAGAAAAATCAAGTTTCATTAAAACCTGACAAGAATAGCCGGCACTTTGCACGAAGACCGATACACATTTATGATAATAGCTAGCTGAATTCTTCTTAGAAGTTGAAAATTTTCAGATAAAATTGTAGAGAAAATCGAAACACATCTTGTGTTTGGGTGTTGTGTTTTCCTCGAAAATCGTGTCGTTGTGAGAAAATGTGGAAATATACGGTGCAGCCCGAAATGCCACAGATGACAATATAATACGTCGCACGCGCACTGCAAGCTGGATACCTACGGCTACAGACACTTATTCAGAATATGCAATATTTATTACATTTCCACGGCAACAATGGTACATTGCAGGTCTTGTTAAAAATTTTGACAAGACTAACGGCTATTTTCGTTGTTACACCGTGCATGTTTTTTAGTTACTCAATTATCATACCAACTACTGCATATTTATAAAATTTGTAATTTACACATTAAAACATTAAAAACGCTCCGACATGTTTCGGTCCTAGGACCATCATCAGGGAGCCATATTGTCCTTGCTAAAGTCACACTATAAAAAGTCACATTAATTTCGGTGTACCAGTTGGGTATTGTGGCAGCATGCCGTGTTGTGTAATGTTATGTTACTACGGATGTAGCAGGGCACTCTTCGCAACATAACATTACACAACACGGCATGCTGCCACCATACCCAACTGGTACAGCGAAATTAATGTGACTTTTTATAGTGTGACTTTAGCAAGGACGATATGGCTCCCTGATGATGGTCCTAGGACCGAAACATGTAGGAGCGTTTTTAATGTTTTAATGTGTAAATTATAAATCTTATATATGTGCAGTATTTGGTGTAATAATTGAGTAAGACTAACGGCCCTTTAATATGTGACCACAACCAGCTATGAATGATAAAGAAATATGATACAAACTTTTCATGGCTACAGCGCTGACAGACATTCTATTCTCATTGTTCAGTTCATATTTAAACCCCCTTGTGTCAAACGGCAATTCACTCAACCACACATACGAGGGAGAGTCAAATGAAAACCTTAAAAGTGCGATAAAAATTCGAAACACAGCTTGATTGTCTTTAACCTGACAACAGTGATACTCTTGGTTTGAACAGTGGCCGACAGGTGGCAATGGAGACTACATAGAAAAATGAAGTCACTGTGTACCTTTTATGTTCAATAAATTACGACATAAAACATATATTTAAGGGTTTCATTCGACTTACCCTCGTAATACTGTTTTACTGAGTTTAGTCAGGACCTGATACAACGATAGAAGTAAATTTCAGGGTGATATTAAAGTAGATCATACAAAAAGAAGATATTAGGTTGTAAATCCCATTTCTTTCAGAACAGGGACCCGTGGAAAGCTCTGCTGAACACGAAAATATACCCTCAGTTTCCATACAGACAAGAAAATTTTGACCAGCTTAGCCGCTACTAGCTTTTCACGAAACAATCTACTCCATGGAATCAGCTCGTTATAACCTTAGGTTCAACCTATTACGGACAACAGACCATCGAATATGTCATCTGAGGCGCATTCTAATTTGAAACATACAGTTTTTTTTTTGCAACGTGTTCGCTTAAGTCCCCACACTGGCATTCTGTTCTAGGCTAACTCCAGCCTATCTGTTTGTACTCGGCATGGTTGAAGTGACCATGTGGGCGCTCCACAACAATTCCGTGTTCGAACCCAGGGTCATGGACCATCTGAACTGCGAAAATTACTGGTGGCGAAACGCTCTCTACATTAACAGCCTGTACCCGCGGCGCGAGATGGTGAGTTAACTGAGTCCAATCCACATCCTTTTTATTTAAAATAATTGTATTTAACTCAGATGAGTTACGTATCAATTTTATTTAATCTTGGATTATTCATAACGCTGACAACACCTCAGACTATGAAGCTCTAGCATAGAATAAGATTAATCTGATTGGTGAAGCAGAAATTTTGCTGCATTGTTCCGGCCCCGTAATGGGTTGACAGACCGTTGGTTAACAACAAAAAAATAAATGCAGAATACAATAAAGGAGAGAGATTAGTGGACAAAATACAAAGCAAAAGGCCACATGTGTTTTGAGGATGACACTCGTGAACATAGTTGTTGGAATCTAGACTTTCTCCATTGAAATAAAAATTCTCATGCCCATGCACACAGAATAACCGGACTGACAGCAGCGCGCGTTGGAGCAGGCGAGACTGGCTTATTTCGTTACTACGCTCGCCGCTACATCGCTAGCAATCGCGATAGGCTGCCCGCATACTGCCAGCGGAATCCCTGTTTACCTCCTCTGTTTTGCTGGTACCCTGATCACATGAAACTTTCAGTTCGCCCCTCAAATACCTACTACTTTCGCATATGCGAACGCACGTAGGAAAACACTCCTGGAAATTCATTTTCTACAGTTAAGCAACAAGGACATTTACAGTATTTTTTTTGTAATGTCTGATTATCCACAAAATTCTTTCATTTCATTATATTATCTTTTTTTAACGATACGTTTTTCATAAACTATGCTCTACGCTCAAGAATGCTAAAGATCTCTGTCTGTATTCAAGGGAATGCTTGTGACTTGTACAGCTTGCAACACTCACAACGACAGTCGGGAGAAAACAAACAGATCCTGTCACGGACTCGGGTCTCTATCACTGTATGGCGTAGTTTTTTTTTCTTTCTAGTTTATAACAAGCCTGAAGTCAAATTTAACAGAGTTATAACCACACAGAACGCTACAAAAAATAACTCACACGCACAAAACCCGACTGCACTTCAGCCCAGTGCATTTCTAGTCGGAATACAACGGATGCTGGTCACCAGCCAGTGGGGAAAAAGCGCAGGTGCACCTACCACACTCACGAACATATTAAGTAATATTTTTATACAACAGTAACTATTGTATTCCCGGAAGATGAACCAGTAAGTTCCGTCACATATAGGAGTTTAGTGTTGTTAGAAGTAATATTGTGAATCTAATGACAGTTGTGTGCATTTGTTGGTTGAAAAGCTGTGGAAATTGAATTGTGACGCACGGAATGGAAAATACAAAAATGAATAAATTGTTGTTGTTTTGGATCAAGCAGCGACAGACAACTGAAAGACATTTAGGTCGCCCAATGATGCAAATTATTTGCTTTCATCAGTAAAACTGATCAGTCGCCATAGCTCCCTACTGTAAAGCACGTACGCTGAACAATTCGAAAATCTACACAATACACACATTTGTACAAACAAATGTAAGAATACGGAACAAGGGCTACAAATTGCTCAACAGTACAATGTATACGTCTCAAAACATAAACACAACTTCCAAATATCTTTATCGTTGCACCGTGCATTTTGTAGTTTAAGTAACACACCAACAATGCACATTTATATTCTTTAATAATCTAAAATTTACATTAAAACACTTAAAACGCTCCTACATGTTTCGATCATGCGATCATCCTCAGGGAACATACTCTGTTCCTTGCTAAAGTTATAGTTTTAAAAACTATAACTTTAGCAAGGAACAAAGTATGATCGTATGATCGAAACATGTAGGAGCGTTTTAAGGGTTTTAATGTACATTTTAGATTATTAAAGAATATATATGTGCATTGTTGGTGTGTTACTTAAACAATTTCCAAATTTACACGCGTATCAACAGAATGTGGAATATTTCAAGTATCTGGTTATCACGATAACAAATTACTCAAGATATATACACATGAAATTACATTCAGGATTACCATGACAAAAGCAGCTTTCCACAGGAACAACTTTTCACCAGCAAACTGCACTGAACTTTAAGGGAGAAACTAGTGAAGTGCTACATTTGGAGCATAGCTTTGTATGGTGCTGAAACTTGGACAATTCGGAAAGTGGATCAGAAATACCTTGAAAGTTTTGAAATGTTGGGCTGAAGAAGGATGGAAAAGATCAGTTGGACCGATCATGTGAGAAATGAAGAAGCACTAAACAGAGTCAATAGAGTCAAGGAGGAGAGAAGTAGCCTTCATATAACAAAAAGAGGGAAGGCTAACTGAAGGAAAGCCAGAGATAATATGGGACGGGAAGACGAGGATGAAGACGTGAGCAGGTACTCCACGACCTTGAATAAACTCACTGATACCGGAAATTGAAGGCGGAAGCATTAAATGGCGTTCTGCGGTAAACTCGCGTTGGAAGGGACTAGGGACCTGTCGCAAGAGAATAGGCCATGATGATTATGATGACGATACAGGCCTATGTTGCTAGAAATCATTCTTCTGTGCCTCTAAAAGAAAGATGGATCTCTTTTTATACATCACAGTACGTAGTGTGGTAGACAGCAACCAACGTTTAGAAATAACCTGCCACTAGCGTATTCAGGCAGTAAGTACGGAGGCAGCAGGTTCCTCCGAAGCGTTGAGACGTGTTTACCAAAATACACAGCGTCATATCTCAAGAGGCCGTAATCTTACGACCCATTGTCGTGCTAACCTCAAAAATGTCAACACAGTAATAACAAAAACATTAATTTTAGTTACAATTTGAAATTGTTCCCTAAGTTGCAACAGGCCCCTATGGACGGATGAGGAAAGGCAGAATAACAACCAAGAATTGTTGTCCTAACTTCATACTGACTCCTGGTACGTTTAAGAAAAGTAAAACGGTATGTACTAATAACACAAGAAACAGGCGATGTTGAAACATACTGTGTCAGATGCAGACGTGATTGGAAGGTGAAACATCAGGACATCTTGCAGAAGAAAGAACCACATGTCAGTTGTCACTTTTTTTTTTAATAAAATCACACTGAAGCATGTTCCGCTTATCATTCTCGCACATACAGTGATGTAACCGATTCACACTTCGAATTTCGACACAAAATTGTAACCTTAACTTCCCGTCGACGTACTCAGCTCGGCGCCATTTGAATACGCAGGGTAGGAAATATCTGAACACTACGTGAAACCGTTAGCCTGCAGTGCTGTCAACGGCTGTCACATAGAATGAATACAGGTAATTTGAAATTGTTTGGTTGGTGTGGCGCGGAGATATATTTTATCAATATGTTTGTGGCTTGTACAATGACGCTGTCTTTAGCTCATAATGCGTGTAATAAAGTGTACGTCAACTTAAGCCATTTCTATTCACCGAATACTATACGGAGGAAGTTGTTCGTACATGTTTGTACGTGCTGCGCTCACATCAACAGTGTGTATGTACACACTACAAAAAATATACTTCTTCTCCAAATATTAGAGACTTTTTTTCTTTGCACGCGGTTTTTTAAATTAATTCAAGATTTCATTAAATCGTTTATTCCGAAATTTTCTGACCATACTTTACAGAATAAACGACATATCCGTTACTAGCTTAAGCTTCTTAAACTAACGTACGTCTACAACCAGCTGCATTTAACAGACGGAACATTGGGCTTGCGTCTTCAGATATAACATAGAAACTGTTTTGATAAAACCGATTCCGTAAAAATGTCTCACTCACCCCCTTCTCAAATTAAACGACTCGCTTCTTGTATTAAAACTCGTAGACATATCAGGATCCACAAGTTGATGCTAGCCACACACATCGGATTCTCAATTGTCGTAAAGCTCCTGTGTGCTGTGATAAAAATAACTCGTATTTGGGGCAAAGAAAAAGTTTTGAAGTCCTCTTGGTTTATGTAGTTATGTATGTACATTTCTTTACTTATTTATTTCACATGATTAGCAGCACAGACCACATAGCATTTGGCATCATTACATGCCAAGTATTTTAAATTGTAAAAGACCGTTTAAAATTCATCGGTAGTTTTTGTCTCGAAATTGGTATGTGGAAATGAATCAAGTCTGGCTACATTTGCAGTTACCGAAGGTTGAGACAGTTCAACATCCCACACGACTTGCATCTTCAAGAGCAAACATTACTCCGAAAAGCTCTTGCAAATTGTCATTTCTTCAAATGCACAATATTGAAAATACATCAGGCTTATTGTCTCCATATTCATTTCCAAGGCAAGAGTGTCTCATACCCTACAGATGGAGGCCCACTCATCAGTATCATATAACCCAGTATATTTATACGGAGTGATTAAAAATTCTCTGTGCACCTGATGATTACAATACAGAAAGTTACAAATAATGTTCAAAGTGTCGCCCGCCAGTCTCCAGACATTTATTGACATGCCGAACTGTGTTCTCGAAGACCATGTTTAGTATAGCACAGTCCACATTCCGAATGTATTCTGTGATGGCCATCTTTAAATCATCAAAAGTTTGGGGATTGTTGTACTGTAATGGTCAGGTGCACAGAGACTTTTTGATCACCCTCCATGACATTGCATTCATGTCCTGGCGGTTTAAAATGTGTTATTTCCCACTGATGCAAAGTTAATAACTGACGGACTGAGACACGCTTACACATATTTAATGGAAAGGAGAGGTGGGAAAGATGCGGGAGCGGCATAAATATAGCAAGGGCAACGAAGGCATGGCAAATAATATGGAAGAGGTAAGTGTAGCAGAAAAAGCACACGTGATTTTGAGAGACTTTACGTTGAATCGTCATGGGAATTATGTTACATAATGTGACTCTGTTCCAGTGCATGCTATGGAGCTGGTACATGGCGAATGACACTCAGTTCTACATCCTCGGAATACTGCTACTTCTCGTATCAGTCAGGTTAGTGGCAATGCTACCTGCTGTAACACCGAACTGTCATTTAACCCTTACACTACACTGGATCACATCCAAGAACATGGCCAGATTATGCAGAAGATTTCTGTGTGAAATTCTGATGTGATACAAATACAAAGGTACGGAGTGTAGCGTCAGTGACAAGATTATTCGTATAGTAAGTTCAAATGTTATTAAACTACATATTTTTACTCACCTATAATTTTAATAATATAACAATTTTAACAATTTATATACCTCATATTTTTATGATAATAACTATAATCATTCTTAGCCTCTTAAATGATTGCTATTCTATACATTTATTTTGTACCCAATAATTTTCAGCTCACTCATATATAATGATAAGTTGAGATCCCAATAAAATTAATACTAGCACTAGATACAGTGTTACATATGTTTAATTTTTTAGATATGGTGTTACACATGTATAATTTTTTACTGTCTGATGATGGTTGTTCTACAAGTGTAGTTTATTAAATTTCACTTTCTTATATGAAATCATTGTGACTGAAGATATGCAGGACCCAGGTGAAGACTGTTCAGCAGCAGTCGAATCATTACATCATGACAGCATCAAGAAAGAGTTTCCATTGCAGGTACTTCCGGGCCGCGGTAGTAGCCTGGACCATGTTCCTGGTGAGCAGCTGGTGTACAACTGGCTTCATATCATACCAGTACCAATACCTAGCGAGGTACAGTACATACACTTGTGTTTAATGTAACATACGTGACGTAACAGTCACCAGAATTGTAGCTCTGAGGTAAACGGGCATAACTCACAATCATGTAAGAACTGTAGGAGGTATCAAATTCTCAAGGGAGCCAGGGTATAGCACTTGGTACAGGATGGTCCGGGGTTTCATTCCCGGCAGAAGGAAGAGTTTATTCTCTTCTCCAAAACGTCTAAACCTGCTCTGGGGCAGAGCCAGCCTATTTAATTGGTACTGGGTTTCTTTTGTGGGGGCATAAAGCAGCAGGGACTTGATGCTGACCACTCATTTCCATCTGGTGCCATGACAAAGAATGAGTGGAGCTATACCTCTATTCCTGCTACATCCCTTCATGGCACAGACAGGAATATCTTTCTTTTCACATTCTTCTGGAATGTGTTGCCATGAAGTTTGCTTTTCCATCCAGAAGATGCAGGTAGTAAGTTACTCCGAATCATTTGTGTGTAGCAAACTACATGGCGTCACTTCCCAAAAGACCACAGTCTTGTCCATTTTTTTTTCTTGCAACAGACATTAAAACTTGTGTCTTTTCCTCAGAATACAAAAACCATTTGCACAGTTTGACATGTTGTACGACAAACCCTGGACACGGGTTGGACCTTATCTTGTTGGCATGGCAACTGGATGGCTGCTTTGCAAGACAAAATGCACCCTGAAAATGTCACCTGTGAGTAAACATTACATATTCAGCCTTCAGAAGATAATGACAGCCAGTCAGGGGGGGGACCAGAGCGAGAGAGAAAATGAGTTTAGAAAGGATTCAAGTCTAAATTTGTCTAACATCAAAAGCTTTTAAGACCTGAATTTTTACAATGCGGAGTAAAATGCATTTCGGAAACGCTTAATGACCAAATTTGCATCACACAGGTTAAACTTAATTTTAGAAATGTGTGAAAATAAATTAAACTTATTGGAAATAAACTTAATTTTACAGAGGTTTTATAATTATTTTGTCCAATAAGGGGTAGTTTCAATTTTTTGAAACTTTTAAAAAATGAGGTTTATTAAGGATTAAATTTCAGTTTAGAACAATTTGAAACCTAAACCTCATAAGAATTTTGCAACTACGAACATTGTGCATATATATATATATATATATATATTATTTGATGCCCAGTTTTGAAGCAGTTGTTTCGAAAAGAAGTGTTAAATCTGAACTCGGCATGCAGAATATATGCGTGTCTCACAAAGGTCACAAACACTAGCAATCACGTGTTCTGTTCAGCTGGTGCTGATGGGTGGTTGGAGCCTGTCTCTGCTGTGCATGTTCAGCCTGGTGTATGGCCTGCTGCATGTTCAGCTAGGGACCCTCACTTCAGCAGCATATGCCAGTCTGGGTCACACAGCCTGGGCCCTGGGACTTGCTTGGATAGTTGTGGCTTGTTGCACTGGGCATGGAGGTAAGTGAAGGAAATGGGATACTTTATGTGATCTAGAGGTCATGCAATGGGCTGGACGACTAAGGATTCGTGGTTCAATTCCCAGCAGGGGAGAATTTTTATCTTTTCTACAAAGCCTCAAGACCGGCTCTGGGGCCCAACCAGCCCCTTACTGAACGAGTACCTGCAGCTCTTCCCCTTGAAGTTTAGGGGTTGCACCAGGTAGCTGACAACTCACCTCCATCTTTATTCCAAGGCCGTTTTTCACACGTTTCGGCTTCTTGCCAATTTACGACACTTCTTAATTTGTGCTTTCCCATTTTTGGTTTAATGCTCCTTATCTGGTTTATTTGCACTTATTTAAAACTATTTTTCTTATGGAAACACTGTTTTTAATTCAATACTTTTTGATTCATGCCCACCTTTTAAGGAACACAACTATGGCGTAAAACAAGGACTTGGTGTGCATGAATTGAAATTTACTTTTGCATGTTTGTGGTAGCAGAAGCAGCTTTCCAATCGGAAGGTAAAATATTACACAATGCTGCTGGTGGTGCAGTCAACATTTTCTGGGCAGAATCTGTGGAAACTTTGTGCAAGTATTGACTGTGCTTTGTCTGCGCAGGTGTTGTAAACAGTCTCCTTTCCTTTCGGGCACTGTTCCCCCTCAGTCGGCTTACGTATTGTGCCTATCTCTCGCATCCTCTCATCATGGTAGTCACAGCATTTAGTTTGGATGGACCGTTGCACATCCACAACCTGCTGGTGGTAAGTTTTCCAGTTATCTGCACAGTTTATTTTAATACATGAACCATGCATCTTATATTATTCTTTATTATGACCAACAAATGCATAATTAATACCATAAAAGTATATATCACAACAGTGTTCCCTTGTATAATCTACACTCCTATATGTTTTGACATTTTAAGTCATCAGGGAGTTACATACAGGCTCCTGCAGCTATTGAATTTCATAAAATTATTATTATCATCAAAATGTTAAAATATTTTGTGTTTACAATAAAATAAAATAAAATAAAATAAAATCCGCTATGTTACAATCTTTCGTGCAATCTGTATTTGTGGATGCATATAAAATTGCTTTTAGATGTTGCTACTGTGCTGGTCTGTTGCGTGTGATTACATAAAATGTCGATACATGGTAAATGTAAAGGTAAAAATGTAAGGTTTACCCTATAAAGGGGCCACGAAGGTCTAGAGGTGAAGCAGAGGTATAGCTGTACTCTTTCTTTAACCTCGGCGCTAGATGGGGGTGGGTGATCAACGCCACACCCCGGCTGCTTTACCCCCAGGAAAGACCCGGTACCCATTGTACAGGAGGCTGGGTCGGCCCCAGGGCCAGTCTGGACAGGTCCAGAAAATCTTGCCCCCACCAGGATTCAAACCCCAGATCGTCCAGCCTGTAGCCAGTCGCTATACCGACTGCACTATCCCAGCTCTATGTTGAAACATGTAGAAGTGTAAATTATACAAGGAAACACTGTAGTGATATATACTGTTGTGACAGTAATTGTGCCTATTGTGGGTTGTAATAAACAATATCTGTACCATTGTTTGATCAAACTGTAACATTCTATCAACCAAAACAACAAATAGGGTACACATTCTGCATCGTAGAAACATTTACTATTAAACCTCTGCTACACATCTCGACTTTCTTGGCCATCTTCATGGCTAACATTTAAGACAAGAAGATCCTCAAGACCAGTGTTTCCCAAACGTTTTGTTTGCAGACCCCTCTTGGCTTCAAAAAATAACCATGGATCCTCACGTCCTCGCTCACATAAATATAGTGTCCAGATGATAGGTATCCAAAATTAAAAATGTATATCTCAGAACCGATTTTAGATACGAATCCCTACCATTAGCTTCATCATCATCCCTCATGAGTTAGACCTTCATAGACCTATTTTGGCCTCATCATATAGTCTCTTCCAAGGTCTTCCAAGTCATCTTCAACCACTTGGTCTATAATACAGCACTATTTTTGTCATCCTTTTGTTGTTCATTCTTGTTACATGTCACAGCCAGTTTGATTTGTATCATCTAAGTTTCTTGTCAACTGGTTCTCCTTTCAGCTCTTCCAAAATTCCTTCATTCCTTTTGTGGTCAAAAGGGGTGTAACCGGCTGTTCTTCTGAATAATTTCACCTTGATTGATGTAAATAGTCCCTCCCCCAAGGGTTCAGATTTAGCTTCCAAAGAGTGGGAAGAGCCAGTGCATTATAAGCTTTTATTCTTGAAAATTCCAGACCAAAGTTGGTTTAAACGTGTTGTTTAGAATTCCCAGTATTTGAGCAAATTTTGCTGGTTTGTGTTGAATTTCCTTGTCATTTTCATACGAAATTTCACAACTGCGATATTTAAAATTTTTTACTTGTAGAAATTTGTTATCAACCTACCAGTAGCACACGTTATAATTAACTGCACAATTCGACCTTCATTATTTATTCTCTCTCACTTCATGGATACAGGCAATTTCTTAATTAGATATTATAATAGTCAAACAAAATAAACATATTGCCAATTAAAAAAGTCCTGTGATTATTTTTAACAAAATAACCAACTTCAAACCAGCCATTACAGAAATGTATCTATATGGGATCTGCAAAGCACAGTCTGGGAGCAACTGCTCAAGACTATTAAACGTTTTGGTTAAACGACAAGAAATGTTACACAAATTTTTCCTACTTGTTCCTTTTATCACAATCAAAGTATGTAATACTCTTGAGGATCTTCTTGTTGTATTAAATGATATCCCCAAAGCCTACTCCTTTTTTCCATTTTAGGAAGGATAACATGGTAACATGATTGTTATGTTGCAGTTCATACTGTATCTAGGCAACATGGCAGCTGCATTTGGGCTCTCTTTCTTCATTTCTCTGGCTTTTGAGGCACCAGTCGTCAACTTGCTCAAGATAACACCAGCCAGTGGCAAGAAAAACCTGCAGCATAATGCCACACAGTGTAAAAAAGTCACTGATATCCCATGAAGAATTAACTGGATTTGGATATCAGAGTATGGAGTTGTGATAATTTACATATACTATTTTCACTAAAATAAGTGTTTCCAGGGAGATAATCCCAAATATTGTAGTCAGATGCTTATTCTAATAAAGACACATGAAGAAGAACATTTCTGTTGGGATAAGGGGTATTTTATGTCTGCTGAACTTGGCAGCACTGCTAACAGACCTCTAACCCCATAGACTAAAGGCCTTCCTGAGAAGCTAATGGTTCATTAGGCAGTCAAGAGACGCCCCGCAATTTATGAACCCCTAGTTTCATTACTGAGCTCACCAGAGCCCACCACTTCTGATTGTCCTGAACTACTGCACAGTAAATAGTCCAGTGCATGACCTATACTAATTATTTATGACTCATTTTAATATTATTCTCCATCTATGCCTAGGTCTTCCAAGAGATTATTCAATCAGAATCCCACACTCATTTTGCTGTCTATGTTTGCCATATGCCAGACCTTCTTATCCCTGTAAATTAAAACAAAGTCATAATATCTGGGAAGAAGTACAAGCTACAAAGCTTGTACTTACTAAAACAGGACAACACCTCAGGCCACACTCAAACAGGACACTGCTTATGATACGATGGCAATGTGATGATGATATGATACGTACATGATAGGGTCTCACACTCCAACGACTTACACTGCTTCAGTTTGAATGTCATGAATTGTGACTAACTCCATATGGCAGAGTCATTCTTGAGAAGCTAACAGGTTCTCAGCTAGTCAAGAAATTCCTTCCATTTTATGAAACCTGAAGGTTCATTACCACATTAACAAGAGCCAGTCAAGTGTCTCTGTCCTGAGCCAGATCAATCCAGTCCATGCCCCTGTCCCATTTCTTCAAGATCCATTTTAATATTATCCTCCCATGTGCGCCTAGGTCTTCCAAGTGGCCCCTGGCCCTCAAATTTCCCAACCAAAACCCTGTATGCACCATAAATTGTAACAGAAACATGAAAGTATGCCTATATTGTTTTTAAATCAGTTAGAGTATACAAAGTAGACAAATTCATTCCAAGTATTTTCTTTGATTAATGGGCTCTCTGATAATGAAGCTCAGCCTCTCTGTGTCAAAAATATTTTTGAATGACAAACAGGTAAATTTAGACTTGTTGAAAAGAGATTAATAAAAAATTCTGCTGTCAATTTTGACTGAAATGAATCCTGGGATAATATTATTAACCATACTGATGTTAATGACAGCTTTAATTTATTTCAAAACACTTTTTTAATTATTTTTTAATCATGCTTTCCTTTGTAGCTAACAATGTTTCCAATAACCACTGGATTACACCACGAATCAAAACATCTTGTAAGCGCAAAAAGTTTCTTTACATTATGAGCAAAACAACCAACTATTTGAAAATTAAAGTACATCATATTTGACACTGCAGTGTGTTACAGAAAGTAATTAGAAAAGCTAAGAAAAGTACACAATGAATTGTTATTTTCCTATACAAATAAATCTAAAACATTTTGGAATATTATTAATAATGAAAATTTTACTGGATCTGATAAGTTTATTCAGACTGAATTTAAACTTAGTAACAAAAATATATGCACAAAACAATCAGCCAAGATGCTGAATAATTACTGTATAAATTCTGTAGATGAATTAATCACATAGCAACCACAAACTGAATAGGAAATATTCTAATTTAGGGAATCATTTCCTTATCACTATTCCAGTGACTGAGATTGAAGTTATAGGCAAAATATATTCATTGAAAAATAAAACTTCATGTGGTTATGATGGTCTATCCAATAAGATATTAAAACTATGTGGTAGCCACATTTCTAAACCTTTCACTAATATTTACAATAAATTATTAATGTCTGGAATTTGCCCAGGTTGTGTAAAGTATGCATATTCCCCCCCCATAGGTCAAAACATCATTTATTGCATAATAACATTATGGCCAATGCACAATTCAGTTTTTGTGACAATGTTTCTATTGAAAGTGCTATTTTTAAACTCACAGAGTCGATTTTTAGTGAGCGGAATAAAAAGAATATATAATGGGCCTATTCTATGATCTAACAAAAGCTTTTGATGGTGTTAGTCATGAACTCTTGATTTTAAACTTGGGATTTTATGGAGTAAAAGGCTCTATATTCAATTGGTCAAAATATTAGTAGTATAACAGAAAACAGTGTTGTATTGCAATCTGTCAGTTCACCTAATTTTCTATCAGACTGGGAAATAAAGACATGGAGTTCCTCAGGGATCTGTTTTGGGCCCATTACTGTTCAATGCTTATATTAATGACTTTCCTTACATCACAAACCAAGTTTCTCATACCATTCTTCTTACAGATGATACTAATATTCTTGTTTATTCCAGTGATCTTAATGAACTAATTTCTAAATTAAATTCAGTACTATGTTGTATTTCTAAATGGTTTCAAAATAATCAGTTGGTACTGAACTTAAATAAGACTGAAACTGTAAAACTTACTTTTTCTAAGCTTCTGACTTACTAATTAATTGCAAATTGCATAAAACAATCGCGCTCTTACTACCACTGAAAATATCAAATTCTTAGGCATGCATCTGGACTGCAATCTAACTTGAAAATCACATTTACATAATTTAATAAAAAAATTGAGTCCAATTTGCTTAATGTTGAGAAAATTATTACCTATTTTAAATGTGAAAATGGCACAAATGGTTTATTGTGCACATTTCTATTCACAAATCAGTTGTGGAATAACTTTCTGGGGTTCATCTTCATCAACGAGAAAAGTTTTCATAATTCAAAAAAGAGCAATTAGGATTTTGCTGAGACTGGGTCCAAAGAGCTCTTGTAGAGAGGGTTTCAAAAAACTGGTTACACTTACAGTTCCTTGTTTGTATAGTTATGCCTTGATGTTAACTGGTGTTAAAAATCTTAATATTTATAAAACTATCTCCTCTGTTCATGCTATGAATACAAGGCAGCAAAACAGATTGCGTATACCGCTGGTATGACTTTCCTCAATACAGAGAAGTGTCTACTACTCATCTGTTAAAATATTCAGTTTCCACAAAATATATTTTAATTTCATAACAATATACACACTTTTAAGACTTTGTTAAGAGACTACCTTGTTAAAAATGTCTTGTATTCCAATGAGGAATTTCTTTCTACTGGTCGTAAGGACGTAGAAATATAAACATTGATATTTAACTCGTTTTATTATTTTGTAATGCATATAGTTGCTTTGAACGACTGTGTGTTTATGACCTTTTCTTTCTAATTTATCTTGTGCCTACTAATTTTATGTAATTTTGTAACCTAATGTTTTGACGTGAATGCATATTGCAATTTATCTCTTTTCATGACGAATTCCACATTCAATCCGACTTGTGCGGATGATGTAGGTACACAGTACCAGTACCCTTCCCACAAATATCAGTATTCATCGGATCTACCATGCTGAACAGCACATCACATTTGAAACAAACTTATTCCTCCTATTTACATGAACTTCTTTCCAGCCCTTGCTACACGTTCACTATTTCGCTGTTACGTTGGTACGTTATTCTTCGCTTGTTCTTAGGCTCACATCACACAGTCCGCACTAGATAATCCGTGGTCCGCACCGCACATCGTCTTAGCCGGGTTCATACACCAAAACCCCTGAAAGAACGGAAATATGGCACATTGCAGTGAATATATGTACTGTTGACCGCAACGATATAGTCCGTGGTGGACTACAACCAATCACAAGTTGCATGAAGTCTGGAGATTCACTTAAACCCCTGGCAGGCGTCTGTGAAGTGACTTGGAACTTATACGTAAAGCAGGTTGCAAATAGCATTTTTCAATACTGATGGCATTTTAGGCGCCAAACGTATTTTCTAGACAAGTTTTGAGTGGTGGTTTGCACCGATTACTAACACAACCAACTGTAACATGACACCTATCTGATAAACATGCACCAAAATCAAACCTGCATTGCCACCTATGTGTTAATGCAGGCCAGGAACGCATGCACAGGCGGTTGGTTCCTACACAAGCAACTATGTCCAGGCACAGTGTAACTTGCACTGATCCATCCGGCAGTGAATGGGGCAGAGAGTAATGAACATGCGAGATGATGTGGGGAAATGAGGATTTTCTCTAAATCAATAGATGCCATGTGTTCGTTTCATAATTTTTCGCGTCAACGTACCAAAAAAAAAAAAGACTAGAAATGATTTAATCCACGTATGCATAGACGTGTATTTATGAAGTTTCTCTCATTGTTTGTTGCAGAATTAGCAAGCATTTTGGCAGCAACTATTTGTAATGTTGATAATAACCGACACTCCTATACCCAATCGTGTCTGTGAATCAAATTTTGGAACTTGTGGACATTCTTTGAAGAGTCCGTGATTACCATGGTTGATTAAATGGCCGTTACTGAATACCGACTGTGAAACGTGATAATTATCGCACTATTAAGACGAAGCTCTTCTGATGAAACTCGCATGGAGCTACAACAAACATCATATAAACCTCTAATTAACAGCAAAGAATGCTTGAACGCAGACCTGATTTCGTTGAATCCGCCACCACTGTGTAGTTTCATCGTAGGTGTCACTACGTACATATTTCGGTTCAGTGCAGGGAAAGTATGGCAGTATTTTAGGTGCTGTCGGTGAGAGGTCAGAGTGTTGTACATTTCTGTCATGATGAATGACAACTGTATAATACTGTAGCTTACGCATCTTCAGTGACGGACCAATCATGAACGTTGTGTGAAATAACGTGAAAGAAAGTCACCTATCTTATTTTAGGTACTAACCAAATTTTCTTCAATAACTAGGGAAGTCCACTACAGGCTAGTAAGCCGAAATGATAGCTCCCCAATTAGGGGCAGTTTACGGCCCAGGCAGCCATGGTAAAAAACTTGAGTTATACTAATTCTTCATACTGAATATTGGATTTTTTATTACAGATGTAGAATTTAAAATGTGGTAACGTGATGGAGTCACTGTCCAGTAGATACTTAATAAACACGAACTAGTTCCATATTGCACGATTAGAGGTTGAACTAGCAAATTTAGTTTGAGAAGTATAGTGGGTTGGAGATGACAGAAATTGAATGAGATAATATCGAAAGAAAGAAAGTTGAAAGGTGGAAGATGGAATTATGAGAATGTAACCTGGTAAAGGTATGTTCAAGGGTTAGACTACCTGGAATTGTGTTAACTCTGACCCCTATTGAGAAAGGAAAACTACAAAGTATAAATTCAGTGCCGGATGTTCAATATTGAAGTGCACAAAGCTGTTACGGCAGTTGTGGGTAAAAGTGTGGATTGTGGTGTGCGTTTTTCTAGCATGCCCTCTATGTCCAGGAATAAGTTTGAAAGTTGGCATATTAAGAAAACACAACTAATTAGATAAGGGCTAGACTGAGTGTGATAACTAACAGCTGTTGATGAGGGTTCTGTCTGAAATTGATTTATGTTTCATTGGGCTCTCCCTTAAAATAGCGTAATAAACCCTACATCTCCTTTGGAAAGAATTTGAAATCAGTTTCTGAACATTTGTTAAGGGTGACATTTGCTTGTGGTATGCTTCAGCTTTTTACCATACCTGAATCCATTTTTATTAAGGTCAAAAGTTTTTTAGTACTAGGTGCTTGTACTTCTAGGCCTGTGTGATAAGCTGATATCGGCATTGTACTCAGTGTTTTAAAGATTACAGTTCTATTTAAAAGTAGTAGTATATTGCAGAAATTAATGTTATAAAGCCGTTACCTTCCGTTGACAAACGTGCACTCACAGCAGACATACCTACATCGGATGTTACATTCAGTTTCAACATTTCTGCATTCAAAAATAAATTACCAGTGCAGCTTTTACAGTACCAACACAACATTAGGACAGTTTGCAAAGGTTTAGTTGTTTTTATAAGCGACTGACAAATTTCTATTATTTGTAATTGGTTTGGTACCAAAATAGTAATGAGTCATAACTTCTTATCATTTCTTTTCACAAACTATAAATTGCTTTATTTTTCTTCTTGATTATTCAGCTAACAGTATGGATGTTAACATAGAGGAACTTAATTTGAACTGTCAGACTCAGGACTTTGAACATGTTTATATAAAGCAAGAAGAGCAACACACACCGTCATCAACATTCATGATAACAAAAAATGAAGATAAGGTTAAGTATATTATTCTTTTGCATTGGTGTCTTCCACCATTTTTAAAGGACATAGCATGTTTCATTTAGATACATTTCTGAGTCCTGCAACACATGAATAATGTGAGGTGTCACTAAGTGGCATGGTTGGCAGTTCATTTTGTGTCTGTCACTGTGAATTCCATGGTTTCCCTGTACTGGTGCTTGTATCCATCATGCATTGTGACAAGGTTATCAAGCTGAGTACTTTTATTGCACTCCCCTTGCCCCATTCTTTAATTGGTTTGTCAAAAGTGTGATCATTGGAGAGGTACCCAAAAATCTTTGACTTACTCGGGTGGGAAGACGGATGATGTCATGTAACCTCATGCTGCATGGAGTAGGATGGCTAATGGGCTCATCAGGCAAACAACCAACACTCAGTACTGTTTCTTTTTAGTATTGTTTGAGTAAATTGTTGAAGTGCTGTGGTTGTGAAGGGAGCATATGCATTATGTGCCAGCCAAGTACTGATATATGTGGTTTCAGTTGCTGGACTTTTGTGATGGTTCATATGTACGTTGTTGGAGTGTCAGTCTCCAGTGCTGTGTGAAGTGTTTGTGAGATGAATGTCTGAAGCATTGCTCAGATTTCATGCAATTCAGTGTCAGTGATTATGTTGTGGTTCAGTTCTTGTTTTTGTTCAATAATGAGTGTTTGCCTTATTTTATTATTGATTGTATGAAACTGGAACTGTAACATTGTTCTCCATTTTTTAGTTATGTTACAAAACTTAAAAAAGTGACTGTTAGGTTTGCCATGTTTGTCCGCATGGAACATGGCTCCCACTGGGTGGAATTTTATGAAATTTGATACTTGAGAATTTTTCAAAGCTGTATCAAGAAAATTTAAGTTTAATTCAAAACTGAGAAGATTAACGGCCACTTCATTTGGAGACCCATTTACATTTATGATATGTTTTTGAATTCTTCTTAGAATGAGAAATATTTCAGATGAAAGTTATAGAGAAAATGAAAACATATTTTATGTTCAATAACTTTCTTCCCTAAAACTATGCCATTTATGAGACAATATGGTAGTGCCAGAAAGTCCACAGATGACAGTATAATATGGTACAGAAAAGAAGGGATTTGCATGTCGGATAACTAAGGCAAGAATATAGACACATACTCGTAATATTTAATACTGACTGTTTTTCCATGGTAACAGTGGTTATGTGAATGTACCTTAGTGTTACATTATACACACTTTGCCTGTCTTGTTAAATACATATCTTACATCAGCAAGCAATATAATGTGTTTCCCATATCTGGTGTTTTTATAGAGGAAGTGACACATTGGGACAGCAGCATGGGCTCAGGATTATGGTCACCTGGCATGCAACTAACAAGTTTGTGCTGTAGCAACTATTTAAGAATTTAGTGGAGGAATTTTGAAGCCAAATTGTAACATGCAAGTTTTAACGTTCACGCAGTATTGTTGCTGAAGACACCGAGTCTTCTGAGATGTGATGCTATGTTGTGGGGTGAGTAGTTCCCAACAATTTGAAGGACTGTGGTGTCTTTACTTCTTCAGGTTCAAGTCTTCTTTTACTTACTGACCCTGAATATGAAGGTTTCATGGTACTGGAATCATTCAAAACATCAGGAAATACTGGCTCAGTGACACTGTATTACATTCCAGAAGGCTTGATTCTTAAAATTTTAATGTGTTTGATGTTTAATTTATATATAATTCAGTCAACACAACAATAATATTAAAACATCACCTATGTTTATAGCGACATGCTTTGACTCGAAGGTGTCATCATCAGGTTATGTTTAGAACCACGTATGTGTACAAGGTAACTGTGCATATTTTGGGATCCCAAAAGGCTTACAGAGTTGTCATATAAAGTGTTATCTATATGTAATACAGTTAAAAGTTGCAAAGCCTAAACTATTGTGGTACTATATTAACTATTTCTGATGTATCTAATTGATATTATGGCTGAAACATATAGGCTTAACGATGTATTTTGTATGCCAATTTTGCTACAGTGTGTTGCGAACCACATGCCCTTTGTTTGTAGTGAGTATGTTGCACAATGTTTGTTTGTATGAACCGTCTCACGTTTGTGTAGATACACCATCAGTTACGTTATTGGAATGTTTGAAACCCAAGTTGTTACTTTGGTCATGGTTGTTCCCATTCGGTTGATTTAATTTGCGTGGTTTTCAGAGGAGTGGGTACGTGTACTTCCCTCGTTTGTCGTGCTTCGTTACTGTTCTGTGTTTCTAAAAACTATATACTTGTTGTCTTATTCTGTAAGTTACGAATTGGGTTTCACGATATAGTGTAATTGTTTGGAACACTGTAATACACATGGTATAAGTTGAGTGATTCATATTACTTACAAGTTTCTTATGGAAGGAGCTGGTTTGTGTGTTGTGGTGGACGGTCTTCTGTCCCAGTGTAACTTTCACTTGCTGATGGGGTGAATGGCTTCCCACACCAGAGTTATGTTCTGGCAGTCTGGTTACGATGAGTTCAAGTGTCCCCTGTAGGGGTCTTCGTGAACAACTGTCTCAAATATACAGGACAGATGGGCAGAACCTTCAAGGTCAGATTTCAAGAACATTTAAGAGATTTCAAGTATGGGAACAAGAAATCAAAGTTTGCACAACACCTCCTAGGAAACAGGCATGCAATTGGTCCTATGGGAAACATAACGGCCATCACCCACATAATCAACAAGAGTAAAATGATGGACACGTTAGAAAAGTTCTATATATATAAAGAGACGAAATCCCATAACCAAATCAACGACAAACTAACAGTCAAAGCCAAAGCAATGTTTGAGACAGTTGTTCACGAAGACCCCTACAGGGGACACTTGAACTCATCGTAACCAGACTGCCAGAACATAACTCTGGTGTGGGAAGCCATTCACCCCATCAGCAAGTGAAAGTTACACCGTGACAGAAGACCGTCCACCACCACACAAAAACCAGCAGTCTCCTTCCATAAGAAACTTGTAAGTAATATGAATCACTCAACTTATACCATGTGTAGTACAGTGTTCCAAACAATTACACTATATCATGAAACCCATTTCATAACTTACAGAATAAGACAACAAGTATATAGTTTTTAGAAACACAGAACAGTAATGAAGCACGACAAATGAGGGAAGTACACGTATCCACTCCTCTGAAAACCACGCAAACGAAATCAACCGAACAGGAACAACCACGACCAAAGTAACAACTTGGGTTTCAAACATTCCAATAACGTAACTGATGGTGTATCTACACAAACATGAGATGGTCCATACAAACAAATATTGTGCAACATACTCACTACAAACAAAGGGCATGTGGTTGCGCAACACATTGTAGCAAAATCGGCATACAAAATACATCGTAAGCCTAAATGTTTTAGCCATAATATCAATTAGATACATCAGAAATAGTACCACAACAGTTTAGGCTTTGCAACTTTTAACTGTATTACATATAGATAACACTTTATATGACAACCCTGTAAGCCTTTTGGGATCCCAAAATATGCACAGTTACCTTGTACATGTACATGGTTCTAAACATAACCTGATGATGACACCTTTGAGTCGAAGCATGTCGCTATAAACATAGTTGATGTTTTAATATTATTGTTGTGTTGACTGAATTATATATAAATTAAATATCTAAGAATAAAACACAACAGGATGACTACATTCAAACTTAATGTGTTTGGTTTGTTGAGGTTGCTGCGCTTCAAAATTTGGGTCCTGTGAGTAATGTCTTGCTCTGCCTAAATGGTTGAATCTTTGTGGGTAGCGCTGTCAAATTACCACAGTGTACCTCAGTCTTCCCTTGTTTTGTACTGATGAAGAAATTCTGGAAGTGTATTATACATTATTTTACATTGTTTAGAAGTATTATCTATAATTTTATGATTTTATATTTGTGGAATAAAATGCTCTAATCGCTTGACACCACTTAAAATATTTGTTACTTTTTCCCGATAAATCCAGGTTTGCCATTACAACTTCCTTAAGCCAAACCTAGATATTTTGTAATTACAACATTGTGACCTTAAACTTTGTTTGAATGATGTGCTGCTTTGCTGACTGTCTTTGTTGGGCATACAGTGAGGAATGTTTAGCTTTATCACCTTGTCAGTAGTTGGCATTGAAGGTCAAAAAAATCTGTGGGATTTTATCTTTTTCAATTTAATACTTCTGGATAAAATGGACAGCTGACAGAATTGCATGTAACTACCTAGTGAATGTATTTTCACTTCCCTTATATACTGTTGTAACCTCATAAATACTGTTGTAATCTCACAATTACTGTCAGTGTTGGCCCATTAATTAGTAAAGCTCTTGTGTTTCTGTTCAAACTTGTCTTGTAACTGAAAATACTGTAGCATATACTCTTGTTCACAACACACCACTTTCATTGTCATCCGTATGTTGAAGTTTATCATTCTGGTCTCTTGGAAAGGAAAAACTGAAACAAAAATCTAATAAACTGCTCAGTGAACACTGAAATGAGTGTCTTTCCTTCATTTATTCCGATGTAGCCCAATGCATTTTTGTGTCACTATAAATAGATTCAGGTTTTACACCATATACAAAACTGTTTTTTCTTCAGAAAGGAATAGTTACAAAATATCGATGTCACATTTTGTGCATTCTCTCTGAGGGTACATGTCTGTCTAGTTGATGATCTTATTCACAAACAAAATCATAAGGTATGTCTTAGAATTAGTTGTAATGTTCTAATTAATGTTATTTATGTCAGGAAATGTCTGATGGAATGGGCGGACTTGCAGAAGAGATTAAAAATGAAATAAAAGCTGAAAAGAATGATGCACCTGAGGATAGGTGAGTGTCCTGTTCCTTAGTACAGGAAGTCCCTGACTTATTAGTGATCGACATCCGAACACTCACTCTTGTTAATGTGGCTCCATGATTACATATTGTTTATATGACTCAAGAACCTACAGTTATCAGGTGCTTAAGGATGGGCACTACAAAGAGTAGTATGTATGTATGTACATATGTATGTATGTATGTATGTCATCTGTTCTCCCAGTTGGGCAGGTCCTTCATCTGGGCAACCCTACAGAAATTTTGTTCGTTCTGCCTTAACGAACAGATAAACTTATGACAGCATCCGTGAACCTAACCTCTTCATAAGTTGGACATTCCATGCACTTTAGTATGTCTGGTTGTGACCTAACCAGATATATAATATTCACAACGCAAATTTTTCATCTGCATTGGTGTTCATGTGGCATTACTATGCAAATTTATTTCAGTTTCGTTAGGCACACATGTCTTCTGTAGGAGATGTGGTCTATATCGGACGTGCCATTGCTGTAATTTCTCCCATCTCTATTACTTTTGAAACTGAGTTTTGAATAGTAATTTCTCAATAGAACCCATGCAGCTGTAAACTTATGTTGGGTTTCAATTTCTTGTTTTTATATGTAGCATATCTTTGTAAGGGCAAGTTATGTAATATGTACCATATCTTTATAAATGCATCTTATGTACTTTTTTTTATGGATGTCCAGTTCTCTTAAGTTACATGCATGGGACAATTTATCACAGTTATAATATTTTATTTTATGGTGCAATGGAACATACTTCCAGTGCTGGAGTCATGTGTGTGGCTGTGTGCTCTTGAAAGCAGTGCTCAACTGAAATGATTGCATTTTGAATTTTCGTGCTGTGGTGTTGTGTATTGGGTTTGTTCCATCAGCAGATGTCTAAGTCAGCATCCACGTGAACCAATCAAATTGACACCCTGAAGACGGAGACAGCAAGTTCCCCCAAAACCAGAACAAACCCATTATACTGCACAGTGTATAAAACCAAAAGACCTCCCCCCCCCCCCCACCCCCCCCCCCCCAATGAAAACCCCCATAATTCTAATACTCAGCTTCTTTCCAGAAACTTCTTACATTTTGTGACCAACATTCTCAACAGGACTGAGTTTACACATGAAGGAATTTTATGGGACTTCAACTAAAAATTCTCTTTGAATAGTGGTTGTTGGATTTTGTGATGCAACCTGAGCGCACAAAATGCTTTCTTGGGTTAAATCACCATATCTGCTGTTATATTTGTAGTGCATGCTGGAGTTATGCCACTTTTCCCAATTCTAGAAAACACTTCTAAGTCCTCCTTTCTAACTATATATATACTTTTCAAACCAATAAGCATCTTATGTTAATTCTGTATTAAAGAGAATACTTTATAAAATGGGGCTAGAATTGTCATATGGTGAAATATAAGGTTACAATCAGAGAGACTTGACATATGGTCTGTTTTAGTCTCTGTTATAATACAAAAGTACCACATATGTAACCATAAATTAAAAGTTTGCCTCTTCAGTAACAGCAGATTGTAAAGGAATATACATTTAAGAAGTTTCAGACAAATTATGTGTTGGTATGCTATGAGTATTGTGCAGCTTCTGTGTTCAATATTGTATTCTATAGTCACATAGAATACTGGATAGCAAAGAGAGACGTTGACTCAGTTTTATACTTATGTAACACACCAACAAATGCACATTAATAATGTATGTGTTATCATATGTTACTCTTCATCAACTTGTTTCAGTCGCATCTGTGACCATCATTCAAGAATACAAACAGTTGTACAGGTTAGATATTTTTGAATGTACACATATGGAACATATAAAATTGCACAGTGGTTTGTATTCTTGTGTGACACATTGCTGTTGATCATATCAATGTGCATTTGTTGATTTGTTACATAAGGATACAGTATTCCTTAATGTATGAATATGGCATGTATGACTCTAATTTGGGTGTTTATTAACAGTGCAGAGAAGTTGGCTGCTGAAAAAGAGGACTGTGGTGGTGACGATGGGCAGGAAGCCACAAACCAAGATTATTTTGAAGGTGGTTTAAGTAATTTTCTTGACATTTCCATTTCTGAAGGCATAAATAATATCAAACCAAAAACCAAAGCTCAAGAAGTGAGACGTTTTAAGTGCGAAGTATGTGGTAAACTGTTTACGAGGGACCAGCACTTGAAGAAACATATACGAACTCATACGGGAGAGAAGCCGTATAAGTGTGAAGTGTGTCAGAAACTGTTTTCACAAAGAGAACATCTTGCTATACATACACGGGTACATACTGGTGAAAAGCCTTATGTGTGCGAAGTTTGTAGTAAAGGGTTTTCTCGCAGTGAATATTTGGTAGTACACATACGTACTCATACTGAAGAAAAACCTTATAGGTGTGACGTATGCTTTAAAACGTTTTCGCAAAGTGTACATCTTTCTCATCATACTCGCATTCACACAGGCGAAAAACCATATAAATGTTCAGTATGTAGTAAAGAATTCTCACGTGGTGGAGATCTTGTCAGACACAAAAGGACACACACTGGGGAAAAACCTTATACATGTAATGTGTGTGGGCATGTGTTTACTGAAAGTGGGCACCTTGCAGCACATTTGCGGATTCACACCGGGGAGAAACCATTCAAATGTGAAATATGTACTAAACGTTTCTCGCGAAGAGCAGTGCTCGCTGATCATGTTCGTACTCACACCGGTGAGAAACCGTTCCAGTGCCAAATCTGCGGTAAATGTTTTTCTCAAACTGGAAATCTTGCAACACATCGACGATCTCACTTAAGAGAGAAAACCAAAGATCAATAGTGCTATAATATAAAAATGTTATTTTTTGTCACTCTGTATGTGGTAGTTTATATTACTACAGGCTTTTTTTGATCAAAAGTAGTTTTATAAACAAACCATCACGTTTCTTTATTTAATGTGAGATTTTATTAAAATTGTATTACAGATAAGTGCATATTACATGGCAGTATTCACACTATGGAAAAGTGTAAAATGAATTAGAATTTGTTAACAGTGATGGTACCAACACTGATACATGAGAATGATAGTTGTGTAATAAGAAACAGTAATTCACAGTAAAAGTTACATGAAGGTTTTAATGACGGAACAAGAGAGGATAAATTTAATAAGTTGCATAGATGTCAGAAGATTCAAGAACATGTTCAAAACATTGCCTTGTAGAAACACATGAAGAGAACATTTTTGAATTAATGAATCAGAGAAGAGTAACAAGAATTGTGAATCAAATTTGGGCAATTTATAAAACTAAGTGAATGCGAAATTTTAAACAATTAAAAGTTAAAAATAAGTGTTATTGTCACTGTTTCATACCTGTAGAATTATCATGATCATTATGTGTGACTGCTTACATTCCCTGCCTTATTTCAGTCATGTTATGGGTGCGACTGTTATTCTGAGAATTCCCCTCTGAAAGCTGGATTTAATTCCTCTGAAACTGATAGTTCTTGTCACTTTGATGTAGTCTTGTGCAGCGATTCCCTTAGTGATTCACTGTTTCACCTCTCCCAAAAAATTGCTTATCCCCTCTTGTGGAATTATCCTCATGATGGGCATCTCATGCCTCTGAATGTTGACATTGATGATCTGTGTTCCTTCAAAGTGACCTTCCCATTTTGAGAATAGCTGTTAAGTCACATGGTGTCCAAATCTGGTGAATATGGTGGATGGTCCAATTTTGTTATTTCTTTTGTGGCCAAAAACTCTTGTTCATGGAGCATGTCATGACCTGGTGCATTGTTATGATGCAAGATGAAAGTGCCAGACCAAAGTAGAGGTCCTCTCTGTTGAGCGGCCTCACACAACCTGACCACCTGACAACGTGGCAACATAAGTTCACTCTTCGACCTTGTTCAAGAAACACAAAGTTAACAGTGCCTTTGTAATAAAAAAAAACAGCATTGTCTTCACCTTGGCTCATGATGTGTGTCTTTTTGGTCTCAGTGATACTGATTTATTTTAAAATGCATGTTTTGTGTTTTGTTTCCGGATTATATTAAATCTACCCTGAGTTATCAATAAAGAGAACTTCCTCGACAAAGTTATTTCTTTTGGACAAGTGATGAGAGAGATCGACACACACATCACGCTGCCACTGTTTCTGGTCATTGGATACAATTTGTGGCACCAGCTTTGCTAAAACTTCTCTTATTCTCAAATCTGCAGTCAAAATATTCCTCACAGTTTCTGTGTCTTTGTTTAGTTCCTGCGCCAACTTTTGTACACCATCATCTGTCAGTCTGAACCAACTTACACAGATTTTTCACATTCTAATCTGTCTGTCTGGTTAGTTGTCAGACGTACATTTCTGTAATATTTTGTGTCTCTCAAAGACACTCAACTTTGTCATAGCATCAACACTACATGTTTTTCTGAACATCTGAGTTCCACTTGTGTGTTTGCATGACTGTGCTCCAATCCCGATATTAATGATGCTAATGCTTGCTCCAACCAGCTATCCCTAATTTTTCAGTTGGGAGAAAATGCACACTTCTGTAACCCCTCTTGCTGATGCCTTATTTGCTTTGGCAACACGCAAGATGCGGCCGGAGACATGTCACGTCCCAACCCTGCTTTTTTATTGCTCACATCCTACTTTTAGTGATATATGTTAAGGCATTTTAGGAACATAATTGTCATACCTTGTACAGCATATTTCACTAATACTTCTCTGTGTTTCCAGACATTGTTATTTTTCCCATAATTTATTGTTGAGAGGAGTTACATCTATATACCTGTATGGTTCATTTTGCTTGCGTTGTTGTAGCACTGTGGCTGAGTTTGAAAACGGCCCTATATTGAGACCCATAGTTGATACATTTCAACTTCAGATTCTGTGATTTCTGTTGTGACAGATTGCTGTGTCTTGGGACGTGATGCTGCATAAACCATTAGAAGGGTGTCAACATTTCACAGGAGTCTGCTGCCGTCATCATTAAGTGTTGATGGTGGCACCAGCACTCACAGAAAAATCAGTGTGCTTCGAGCACACCACACACAACAGCGTTGCACATAACACCACAAATCATTTCAGACGGCACACACCCGCCACCACAAAAACATTACATTTTAAATAAAAGGTAAAGGTAAAGTGATGCCGTTACAGGCCCGGTGTGGCCCAGAGGGTGGGTAGAGGTATAGCACTACTCCTCCATGACCGTAGTACTAGAAGGGGGTGAGTGGTCAGCAGCACGCCCTGGCCGCACTTTACAGCGAGAAAGACCCGGTACCCATTGTACAGGAGGCTGGGTGGGCCCCAGGGCCGGTCTGGATGGGCGGAAAATCTTGTCCCTACCGAGATTCGTTCGATCTCGGACCATCCAGTCCATAGCTCAGTTGCTATACCGACTGAGCTACCTGGTCCACAAATTTTAAATACTGCAGCATTTTCAGAATGGATTCTTGGGACATATTGAAGAATAGTAGTTGTGAGATGGTATTAATATATGTGTATATGACATTTATTTTATGATAATACAAGAACTTTATGTATAATCAGACGCAAAGTGAAAGGATGATGATGAGTGAGGCTGAATGTGGGGAAAATGGTTTGTGGAATTTTTGAACATATCAACTTCAAAATATGACCAAAACAGTAGGAAATATGTCTGGATGTTGGATTAATATAACGGCATCTCTTTCTCTCTAGAAGTGTTTTTACTAGTATGTGAATTTAATGGTTTCGTACAATTTTCGCATGTTGTTTGTCTGAAGACAAACAACATGTTTCCCACTTTTTTTATTGTTTTGCTTAGTTCTGTGTTGATTTGCATGTTGTCTGTCTGTATAACAAATATTATTAAACAAAACTCTTGTTTTATGTACATGCTTTCACATATTTGCTATGGATACTACTGGTACATTTTATTAGCAGGGGACAGTTTACTTTTTGTAGATTTAGATTAATTATAAGAAAGATTTAAAAATAATGAATTAGGAATCTTGGTGTCTTTGTACACATAATGAACACAATCATATACATCAGCACTATTTATTTATTAAAACATAGGCTGCATGTTTCGACCCAACATTAGGTTATCCTCAGGCCTGCGGCAGACTAAGTCATTGGTGCTGTGTGTATATTGGGATCCCAACATGTTTGACAGTCGTAGCAATACATAAAATCTGGTATATATCTATTTTTGGTTGGATAAAATGCATAGATACGTACCAGATTTTATGTATTCTTACCATTCTGAAACATATTGGGATCCCAATATACACACAGCACCAATGAATTAGTCTGCCGCAGGCCTGAGGATGACTTAATGTTGGGTCGAAATATGTAGCCCATGTTTTAATAAAGAAGTAGTGCTGATGTATATAACTGTGTTCATTATATGTTCAAAAAAAGTGGTGTCTTTGTGTTACTAGGAGAATGTGAAGGTAGACATATTCGTGCTGTCTGTAGTGTGACATAATTTTGTGGTCTTTCAGTATTGCATTATATTTAATGCATATTCGCGTTCCTCTGGAGCACAAGTTAAAACTGCTGTCTGTCTGTCTGTGTGCAAAAAAAAGCCCGAGAAACAGGAAATTAGATTTGCATTAAAACTGACATTTAGGAATTTTAAAAATTTGTCATTTGAATGTTCTTCAATACATATCAGCAGAATGGGGAGCAAGGTAGAGGTAAAGATAAAGTTGGCCCTAGAACAGGCCACGTAGGCCCAGATAAGGAGTAGAGGTATAGCTCTACTCTTTCTTTAACCCCACCGCTAGATGGGGTGCGTGGTCAACGCCAAACGCCAGCCGATTTACCCCCGAGAAAGGGGCCCTGTACCCATTGTATAGGAGACAGGGCCGGTCTGGACGGGTGCGGAAAATCTCGTATCTGCCGGTATTCGATCCCCGAACTGTCCAGCCCGTAGCTAGTCGCTATACCGACTCAGCTATCCCGGCCCACCAGTAGGAAGGAAGGTCCTGCGACCGGCCACTTCGACACAGGTTTTTCTTGGTTTCCCTGTGTCTAAAAGCAAATGCTGAGATGGTTCCCAAGATTCCAAGTTGCCACTACATGCTTCTCATGTAGCCCTTCCGACTTAAATTTAGTAGTAACCAATTTCATATTTTGTAAACATGTAAAATAACCACAGCCACCGGGTGACAACCCAATTGCAGTTAATAATAATAATAATAATAATAATAATAATAATAAAATCTCGAAATTTAGTGGACTGCCTGGCCATTAAACTCTCAACATGCCGTAGCTTAAGATTGTGGGCTTGGTGTTTAACCAGACAGGCAGTGTGCGTACAGAGTAACTGTGAGGCGAGTTCGTGCAACTGTTGTACAGGAAAAGCAATGAGTATTACACAACCCGAGTATGTGTTTGTAGCCTTCGGTATCCTGCATTCAAAGCGCATGCGTCATATTGTCACCTGTGGCCTGCCCGGCTCTGCAATATATTTCCACATTATCTCATGAACGGTACGATTTTCATAAAAAGTTAGTGAACACAAAATGTGTGTTTTGATTTTCTGTACAACTGTCGTATGGAGCGTTTCTCATCTTGAGAGGAACTGAGCGAGACATAATGAAAAATGTTTATTAGCCTTCATGTAAAGTACCCGTTATTCTTGTCACATTTTAGTGAAATTTGAATTTTCGAGACATATTTTCGAAAATACTCTTATTAAATTTCATGAAAATGCGGCCAGTAGGAGCCGAGTTGTTCCATGTGGATGGACGGATGGACGGACCGACGGACGGAAAAGACGAAGCTAATAGTCCTTTTCGCAAGTTTGCGAACGTGCCTAAAACCCAAATATTTAATAACAGAGTACTTTATTACTTTTCCTACCACGTTGTAACTCAAAAATTGTGACACGCTGGTACAAAAGATGGAATAAGATAAATACTGCTCAAACTTAGACACTCCTTTCATTTATGCGTATTGGACCGTGCATCATCTTGATATTTGAATAATGGTTGACCAACTAGATGACACTTGTTTTATTATATATTGCTCAACATGTTTCAGACGTTAATACGTCCATCTTCAGGAGCT
>Ga0131853_10002023_pt1 | contig 36282 bp, 33 predicted proteins | sample TergutLab28metaG_FD_92764 | JGI IMG/M metagenome (GOLD analysis project Ga0131853, IMG submission 92764) | Labiotermes labralis P1 segment gut microbial communities from Petit-Saut dam, French Guiana - Lab288 P1 (version 2) (version 2) | ecosystem: Host-associated > Arthropoda: Insects >... | reverse complement strand
TATTTTAGCCATTATGCGGATGAAGGGACTCGAACCCCCACGCCTCTCGGCACAAGATTCTAAGTCTTGCGTGTCTGCCAGTTCCACCACATCCGCAAAAGCTACCAGGAACTATTATCTCATAGATTTCGAATTTTTGCAACACTTTTTTTCTAAGGCGTCAAAAGTTGTACTCATTTGCCACATTGTATAATCAACTGCGACACTTAACAAAAAACTAGCCCATAGCAGAAATTGCCAAAAGGTATTATCCTTATAAATTTATCAAGAAATATTTGCAGTCTATTGTCATGTAACTCAGCTATCTGCTTAGATATATAAGATTTATTAGTATATCCTCGAATAACTTTTATGGATAGTTTTCCATGTTATTTAGATCGTGTAATCACCAATAACGATACTTTGTGGAAATGTGCTGTGATGCCGTAAAGACAGCACCTTTGTAATATGGACAAAGTTATAAATCATATCTTTTGATAACTTATGTTGTCGGAGGTATTCTAACTTGTCTAAAAATCGTGAATATACATATATTGAAGATAATACACTCAAACTTGATGTAAAAAAACATTTTGATTTCATTGAAAACTATCAAAAATCAATATTTCTTTCGCTGGTTGAGAGAAATTTACTTACGCCTATACAATGTGAACAATGCATAGAGGAATTGGAACGACAACGAAAGGAGCAGCCAAATGAATAAATACGAAAGAATGAATCAGGAGCGAATATTCGAGGAGACCAGGAAGATAATTGCCGCCTATTGCCGTGTCTCTACAGATAGGGATGACCAAACCAATTCTTTCGAAAGTCAACTAAAGTATTTTCAAGATTACATAGAGCGTATGCCGGGTTGGGAGTTGTACGAGGTATTTGCCGATAAAGGCATTTCCGGCACAAACACAAAGAAGCGAAAAGATTTTAATCGCATGATTGCATGTGCCAAGAATGGTGATTTTGATTTGATTATCACTAAAGAAATCTCTCGCTTTGCGCGAAATACGCTCGATAGCATACAGCATACTCGCGATTTGAAAAAACATGGGGTTGGCGTTATTTTTTTAAATGACAATATCAATACATTAGACCCTGATGCAGAATTGCGCCTAACGATTATGAGTTCTATTGCACAAGAAGAAAGCAGAAAGACATCTGAGCGCGTAAAGTGGGGGCAAAAGCGGCGCATGGAGCAGGGTGTTGTGTTTGGAAGGGATATGTTAGGATATGATGTGCGAAATGGTCAAATGTTCATTAATCCAGAAGGCACAAAATTGGTGAAGATGATTTTTGAGAAATTTGTACTTGAAAACAAAGGCTCTCATACTATAGCACGTGAGCTTAGGGAGGCCGGATATAAAACAATCACAGGAAATAGCAACTGGACAAATACAGCAATCTATAAAATACTTAGAAATGAAAAATATTGCGGCGACCTTGTTCAAAAGAAAACAATAACCCCCGATTATTTGTCACATGAAAAAAAGCGCAATAAAGGCGAAGAGGAGTTTGTTATAATCAAAGACCACCACGAGCCAATTGTGAGCCGCGATATATTTGATGAAGCAAATCGTATATTGGATGAACGCTCCCTATCTGCCAGAGGCAAGTCCAAGCACTCTAATCGTTACGCTTTTTCTGGAAAAATTAGATGTGGTACATGCGAAAGCACATATGTTGCAAGATACAAGACGCGAAAAAACGGGAGCGTGTATAAAGCATGGCGTTGTTATGAGAATACACGCAACGGTGCTCCGCATATTGATAAGGCAGGAAATAAAGCGGGTTGCTCTTCGCCCGGCATAAGGAATGAGGATTCCCTTCGCATAATGTCGCTTGCTTTGAACAGTCTTGCAATTGATAAAAGCGCAATAGTTAAAAATGCGACAAATATCATCCAAAAGATTATATCTCGTGAATACCCAGAAACAGGCACAGAAGCACTGAAAGAACGGATTAAAAAGTGTGAAGGGAAGAAAGCACGATTATTGGAGCTTTTTATGAATAAAGACATAAACCGAGAAGAATTTTCAGCCGCGCGCAATAAATGCGATGTGGAAATATATAACTTGCAAGAGATGATAAAAGGCATCTACAAACGAAAGGCAATAATCAAGCGTCAAGATGAATTGATGCAAGATATAATGCTTGCCATTGATAATTTGGTCTCTGGCGCAGATGCTCGTGTTGATGCTTTTTACCGCAATCTGATAGATAGAATAGTTGTTTATAGTGGAGACCATGTAGACATATATTTGAAATTACTACCCCATAAATGGAGCTTTGAATTATTGAAAGCAATACCGCCAAAAGCGATTGCGGGCACGCAAAACCCCAATGAAATCGTGACAATTGAGGAGGCTTAAAAAGCGTAGCATTTTCATACACGATGTAGGTACAGAAGAACTTGCTCATCTGGAAATGGTAGGGGCGATGGTGACACAGTTGACACAGGGCGCCACAGTAGCAGATATGCGCAATGCCGGTCTTGATCCATATTACGCAGACCATGGCCTGGCCGTGTTTCCGCAGTCGGCCGCCGGTATACCATGGAGCGCGATGAGCATACAGTCCAAGGGTGATCCTATTGCCGACCTGTATGAGAATCTAGCAGCGGAACAAAAGGCCAAGGCCACATATGAGAACCTGCTAGACCTTGTAGGCAACGAGCCCGAGGTGGCAAACCCTATCAAATTCCTACGGGAACGGGAGGTTGTGCATTTCCAACGCTTTGGCGAGTGTATTCAGAAGGTTGAGGACTATTTGAGCAGCAGGCGCATGTTTTACGCAAAATAGGTTGACGAAAAACTGAGCGTAGCTGTTTGCTGCGCTCAGTTTTATTTATGGGTTGGGCAATTATGCAACGTTCAAAATAATTTCAAAAAACCCTTGCAAATTCCAAAATAGTATGGTATTATAGTATGCGTTGGGTGCGCATAGCTCAGCTGGACAGAGCGTCTGACTACGGATCAGAAGGCCAGGGGTTCAAATCCTCTTGCGCACGGACAATCAACCCCCATGAACTTGGTTCATGGGGGTTGATACTATTTTCTTAATAAAACAAGGGTTACGGATATCCGCAGCCCTTGTTTTATTAAGAAGTATTAGTTAGTGTTAGCATATGCCTGTGGAGCAGTTACAGCCCAAAGGTGAACGCTTTGCATTACACCATTTGCGCCTACGCTTCTTTCAAGGCTAAAGTTAGCAACGCGGTTGTTAACAGCTGTAAGGCCTACGCCCCAGAACATTTGGTTAGCAACAGCATTTTCGTACATGTATACTTGCCATCTTACATATGCATCCATTAGGAAGTCGTTGTCAAACGCTTCTTGAGAGCCTATGTCTTCAATGATTTGTGCGAACTGAGGTGAATTATGGCGAGGCATGTTAAAGCTGTTGTCCGGAGCCCACAAGCCGGCCGGAGATGGATTGAAGCCCATAGTCCAGTTAGAGATAAACAGATGAACATCATCGCTCCAGTTGTCCGAAAGGAGAACATTATCAAGGAAAGTGTTCCACTCAATCAGGTCATCTTGGAAGATACGAACATCAAGGCCAATTTCTCTCCACATTTGCAGATAGGTAGGAACTGCTTCTTGGTTGAAAGCATTGTCGTTAGCCGCAAAGTTGAAATACATTGGGCTGCCGTCTAGGTTAAGACGGAATCCATCAGGACCAAACTCTGTGTAACCGGCTTCGTCAAGAATTTGCCTTGCACGATCCAAGTTGAAGTCAAAACCGCCAACTTGAGGAGTAATGAAAGCTCTGGCGTTAAATGGATTCATGATTGTGCCGGCAGGTACAGACAAACCATTTTGGATGGTGTCAGCTATAAGCTGCTGCGGCATAGCATGTGCAAGGGCACGACGGATAGCTACATCTTGGATTGGATGCCAGCCATCCGGACGTGGGGTTGCCAGGCCATCTTCCATTGTGCCTGTTCTAAAGTACATAAAACCATTACCTGTAGCAGTTTGGCCAAGCAACACATAGTTATTTGGATTGAAAAGTTGATGCTCTTCAAAGTGAACAACAGGCATACCTTGGATTGTTATGTCGTACTGACCTTCACGCATAGCAGCCATGAAAATCTCATTTGGAAGAATTTGCCACAGGATATAGTCGAGATTTGGACGACCTCTGTAGTAATTCTCGTTGGCTCTAAAGAGTACAGATTCACCAGGAACGATAGATTCGATGATGAATGGACCCCAGCCCAAAGCTTCGTGACGGGCACGAGCATGGTTGGATAGATTGCCTACGCCAACTTCAGCAATAGCAGGCTCAAGGTGATGCCTTGGGGTTGGTGTCAACCAGACACTACCAGCATACTGAGCAGCAGGTGGAAGTGGGCGATCATAATAGATGCGCAGAGTTCTGTTGTTGTTAGAAAGAACCAGACCAGAAATATGGTCAGCAGTTCCGTCTCTCCACTCTTCAACGCCGATTACCCATGGAACAAAGTGAGCGGCAACAAAACGTATGCCTTGTTCCTCTTCCGGATGAGACATAAGCTCATAAGCAAATACAAGATCATCCAAGGTAAGAGGTGTGCCATCATGCCAATAAACATCATGGTTCATGTTAAGCTCAACAGCATTGTTTGGCAGGTCAAATCTTAGATCTGCAATACCGCCATCAGCCCACATAAAGGACGCATCGAAGAATACCAGCGGGCTTCTTTGGAAGTCCATGATATTGCTGTCAAAAGCTTCGGAAGACATTACACCTTCAAACAAGCCCGGGAAGGTGTTAGGGCTGCCGATAACGAGGCGCATCGTATTGCCTGGGTCGCCTGGCTGAAGAATTGGGTTGTTGTTGGTTGTGGCCATTGGGAAGCGCGTAAGAAGCTCATCCAATACATCCAAACCAGGATGTTGGCCGTCAACAGAAACAACAGGTGGTGCATCTTCATCTGCATCGTCGTCATCGTCGTCGTCATCGTCTGTGGTTGCATCATCCTGCGTTGCTGCAGGTGTTGGGGATGGTGTTGGGTCTGCGGCAGGCGCATCGTTACCTCCACAAGCCGCAAGTGCCAATGTTAGTGCTAGAATCAGCGTAAGCACAAGAACGCTAATTAGTGACTTTCTTTTTCTCATTTTTTTTCCTCCTTTTTATTAGAGTTACACATAGCGCAACTTTTTTTGCCTCTAAAATAGCCGAGGCTTTATACTCTTCTTTGTCGTGGATCCGCTACTCTTTGCAGCACATTTCCGACAAAGTTGATACACAACATCATTGTAACTACCAGGATGGCCGCAGGAGCCCACACCCACCAGCGGAATTGCAGATTTACGGTTTCTAGCGCACTTGCTATCATGGTTCCAAGGGATGGATGCTCCATGCCAAGGCCAAAACCAAGCATAGTGAGGCCTGTCTCGATACCGATACTGGCAGCAACTGTAAGAACGAAATTCGCAACAACAACGTCAACCAGATTTGGCAGCATCTCCCTGACAATAATAACAGAATTGCGTGTTCCCAATGTTTTTGAGGCACTTATGTAATCCAAATTGCGGTTTTGCATTGCGGCCGCTCTTATCAGCCTTGTTCTGGCCATCCATGTAAACATTGTCAACAACATAATAAATAGTGCGGTGGTGCGCTGCTCTGCCATAGAAATTATCGCAATCATAACCATAAGTCCCGGTAGCATGGTCCAAGTGTCAGTTATCCTCATTATTATATTGTCAACTCTGCCTCCGTAAAATCCGGCAGTAATTCCTACGATAAGGCCGATGACAAAAGAGAATGCCGTTACAGTCAATCCTATGTTAAGGGAATTGCGAGCAGAAACCACAAGCAGGGGTGCAACAAATCTGCCGTTGGAATCCGTGCCCAAAAGCGTGCCGGAATCCTCTGGGGATTGGTTTCTTATCAAAAGGTCGTTGTGCATAACATCCATTTGCGATTCTATAATGGGAGCACCAATGTAAATTCCCAAAAATATGACAACCAGTACAAACAAGGCTACCTTAGCAAGATGATCATGCTTTAGCTCTTTCCAAAACAACTGGAAAATGTTGAGAGGTTTGGTAGATAAAACAACGTCTAGGTTTGATTCATCTACATAAACCGTATTTTGCTCATGCACTATTTCATCATTTGTATCTTTTTCAGAAGGTTCTGATGACATTATATACTCCCCCTTATCTTATTCTGATTCTTGGGTCAACAATTGATAGGATGATATCTGATAGTAGAACACCCATTGCAGTTAGGAAAGCAAAGAAGATAATTAGTGCATTTGCAACAGGGAAATCGCGCCTATTGATTGAATCAAGGAACAGCAACCCTATACCGGGGATGTTGAAAATCCTTTCAATGAATATCGCACCCATAAACATACCCACTATAACAAGCCCCAGGCCTGCCGCAACAGGTATCAGAGAGTTCCGCAAGATGTGCTTTCCAAATATTGTGTTCGTTGGCACGCCCTTGGATCTAGCAAATGTAACATAATCCGACGCTTTTCTATCAATTATATTGGCCCTTAACATAAACACAATGCCTATTACGCTGACCAATGCCCCGGTTACTGCAGGAAGAGTCATATGATACAGTCTACTAAGCAATACCTCAAATTGTGTACCATGGGCAAATGTAAAGGGGTCAACTGTTCCGCCAAGGGGGAAAATATCTAGCCCAATGGGGCTAAACCAGAAAATCATCAAAATACCTAATATCATGGTAGGCATGGCAAGGGCAATAAATATGTAGGTAAGGATGGCTTTGTCTATCACCATTCCGCTGCGCTTGCCGGCAATAACGCCAAGGGGTATAGCTATCGAATAGGTTAGCACCAGGGTATACAATGATAAGAAGAATGTAACCCATATACGCTCGCCGATAACCTCTGTTACAGCTCTTCTATGGGCAAAGGACTGCCCAAAGTCTCCCTGTACAATCCCGCCTATCCAATCTATATATCTAATATACCATGGGTTATTAAGCCCCAGGTTTTCACGCATCCGCTCCATTTCCTCAAGGGGAAGGTCGGGGTTTATCATTCCACTAATGGCATCCCCGGGCATGTTAGCCGCTAAAATAAACATAAACAGGCTGATGGCAATAAGTTGAGGAATCAGGATAAGAACTCTTCTTAGTACAGTTTTCCACATACTAGCACCTCCGTTTAATTTTTTTCCTCAAACCTTTAAGGCATCGCCACATAGTGAGTATCGCTAAGTTTTTTAAGATCGTACACTTTTCTGCCATCTTGGTAATAGTCGCTACTTCGTTCTTCGTATTCTTTGTTTATTTTGTTTCGCAGCTCTGCATTTGGGCCTTTTTTGTCCGGATCTGTATCCGGTATAGAGGCTATCAATCTTCTGGTGTATATATGCTGCGGGTTTTTGTATATATCTTTGCTTACGCCAAATTCGACAAAGCGGCTGTTGTGCATTATGGCAAGAATTTCGCACATATGCTTAACAACGCCTAGGTCGTGGCTGATAAAAAGATAGCTTAGGCCAAGCTCTTCTTGAATATCTTTAAGATAGTTCAATACCTGCGCCTGGATGCTAAGGTCCAGAGCAGAAACAGGCTCGTCGGCCACTATAAGCTTTGGCTTTAGTGCAATAGACCTGGCTACACCTATCCTTTGTCGCTGCCCGCCTGAAAATTCATGGGGGTATTTTAGCGCGTTTTCAGGAGACATGCCAACAATCGACAGCAGTTCGTCTACGCGCTTGCGCTCTTCGTCCTTTGTTAGCTTTTCAAAGTTTCTTATGGGTTCTGCAATGATATCAAGAACCCGTTTTTTGGCGTTTAGCGACGAAAAAACATCTTGAAAAATCATCTGGACGCTTTTTCTGTAGGGCGAGCGGTTTTTTCCTATGTATTTTGTTATGTCCTCGCCATTATAATGGATAGTACCGTCTGTGATGGGAACAAGGCCCAGGATGGCTTTTCCGGTTGTGCTTTTGCCAGAGCCGGATTCGCCAATCAGCCCCACAGTTTGCTTTTCTTCAATAGAGAAGGATACGCCGTCTACGGCTCTCACGTGGTCTAGCACGCGTCCCATTATTCCGCCTCTTACCGGAAAATGAACTTTTAAATCTTTGACTTCAAGCAATGCCATCAGCTAGCCACCTCCCCTCCGGGTTTTTCGCCTTCAAAATGAAAGTCCTTGTAGCATGTGCATAGCACAATATGCCCGGGTTCTATCTCGTAATATTTAGGTGCGGTCTCGTGTTTCTCTTTAGAAATCCATGGGGTTCTATGGGAGAAACGGCAGCCTGTTCTTGGCATATATTTTAGGGTAGGTACAATGCCTTTAATGGCGTTAAGCCTATCAACATACTCGCCGGCTTGTGGTATGGATGCAAGCAAACAACGGGTATATGGGTGTGCGGGATTTTTGAACAACTGCTGCGCAGATGCCATTTCTACAATCTGGCCGCCATACATAACAGCAACGCGGTCTGCCATTTCTGCAACAACACCAAGGTCGTGTGTTATAAGGATAATGGAAGATTGTGTTTCTTTTTGTAGGTCTCTTAGCAAATCCAAGATTTGGGCTTGGATGGTAACATCCAAAGCCGTGGTGGGCTCGTCTGCTATAATCAATTTTGGCTTGCACGCAAGAGCAACTGCTATCATGGCTCTCTGGCGCATGCCGCCCGAAAGCTCATGAGGAAAGCTGTTGTATGTTAAAGCCGGATTGGTTATCCCCACATCAGTTAAAAGCTCTATGGCGCGTTCTCTTTTTTCGACCGCGCTCATATTGGTATGATACCTGAGCGTTTCTTCTATTTGGGAACCAACTCTCAACAGGGGGTTTAGGGCTGTCAGAGGGTCTTGGAATATCATGGAAATATCCTTGCCTCTTATAGCGTTAAGCTCTCTGTCCTTTAATTCTAGCAGATTTTTTCCTTCAAAAATGATTTCGCCATCAATGCGGGTAAAATTCATATTGTGCAACTGAGGTATAGACAAGGCCAGAGCTGTTTTTCCACAGCCGCTTTCGCCCACTATAGCAAAAACCTCGTTGCTCATAATTTCAAGGTCGACCCCATCGACAGCATTGTAGTATTTCCCTTCAATTCTGAAAGATGTTTGCAGATTTTTTATGCTTAATAAAGCACCTTCCACAAATAGCCACTCTCCTCTCGTGTTCTTTAATTTTGCTCGGACATTAGCTTGGTGCTAAAACTCATGATTAAAAAAGTTTTTTATGTATTTTTAAAAAAATGTAGGCTTCATAATCAATAAGGCCCACTTTATACGCTCTAATTTTTCTATTTCGTCGATTATAGCAGAAAAACTCTTCAATTGCAAGCATAAAATTTGGGATATCGCGCTAGTCCCCAAAAATGTAAACGCTAAAAACATGATTATAATGGGTTTTATAGGGCCTCCCTTAAAACGCAGAGTTAACAATTATTAACATTTGCCTGCAATTATTACATAAAGACGACAGAAATATTACATAAAAATGACAACACTGTTTTGGTGCTGCTCAGACTGACGGCAAAGCATACGGATAGGCGGGACAGCGAGGACGCTGCCCCCTACGAGCGGCGTAATTACGAGATTGGTTCGTAGGGGCGGCTCTATGCCGCCCGGTTTGGTTTTAGCAATCGGATAACTGGCGAGCACAGCTCGCCCCTACGGGTTTTGTTGGTTCTTTATTTTTATGAGAAACCCGTCCATTCGTAGGGGCGAGCTGTGCTCGCCAGTTATCTTGGTAGTATTCTCTTTAAATCAGATTGCCGTGATCATGCAATTCCACCAGCTTGAAAATTACTGGAAACTATGCTATAATTTCAACAGACAAATTTAATGAAGGGACAACAAGCCCATGACCCCCAAAGAAAGAGCCATTGCAGCTTTAAACCTACAAATACCGGACCAAGTGCCCACCTTCGAACTGGGCTTTACGCTTGCGCCGGAGATGTTTGGGATAAACCTATATCCATCAGATCTTAACCGCGATGTCATCAGCCTGCTTTCTGCCGCCGATAAAGACCGCCGTTTAAATAAAGTGGCAGAAGATATCGCAAAGGTCTTCGATGCTTTGGATTATTGCATTATTCCCGGTCATTTTGGAGCGGGCTATGTGGATGGCGCTTTTATTTCACCGGAGCGCAGGTTTTTGTTTAAGAAGGTGGCCGAATTAACCGGTGGGCGTCGATTGATAGGCTATACGGCCGACGGGACATTTGCTATTTCTAATAGAAATGGCATAAAAGCCTTTGCCCATCGCATTGCCAATGACCCCAGGGGGCTTCATGCCGAAGCCAAAAACCGCATGGACATTGCAATAGAGCGCAACAAAAATCTGGCCGAGGCTGGCGTGGATGTTGCCCTGCTATGTGCTGACTATTGCGATAATTCCGGCCCTTTCCTATCCCCAGAGCTGTTTGAGGAATTCATCCAACCCTATCTCTCCAAAATTATTGAAGAATGTAAAAAATCCGGCATGTATACCATAAAGCATTCCGATGGGAATATTATGCCCATCTTAGACCAGCTGGTGGAATGTAAACCCCATGCCCTCCACTCCCTAGACCCCATGGCCGGTGTTGATATCAAGGAGGTTAAGGCTAGGGTGGGCCACAAGGTGGCTCTTTGCGGCAATGTGCATTGCCAGGCCTTGCAGTCCGGTACGGACGAGGAGGTTATCGCCAGTGCAGAATATTGCCTAACCCATGCCAAACCCGGCGGCGGCTATATTTTTAGCACCAGCAATTTGCCCTTTAGGGGGATACCGCCCCATAGGTATCAAATGATTTTGGATGTTTGGAAGCGTATGCGGGATTATGATTGATACCAATTTGAATGAGAACGAGGTGTCCTATGCGAGACGAAATAAGACAGGCATTGCAAGATTACATAGACTTTTTTGGAGAAGAAACCTTCGAGCATCCCTTGGAATTTAGCGCAAGGCGGCTGGATGCCTTTCCGGATGCCGCAACCCAGCCCATGCATATCTTGATTAACAACGCAATAGGTGCGATGGATGCGTATTCGCGCCTAAAAAACTCCACATCGCGGAATATGACCACGGATGTTTATAATCTGACAAGGGAACTGCGCAAAAAGTATTTTATTGAAGAGATTGCGGCGAAAATGACAATCGAATCTATAGCCGAGCTGCTGGGCTACACAGCACCCGGCGATGTGGAGCAGCCTAATACAGCCGCAATGCCGACCGTTGGCAATATTATACAATTTGGAGACTTTGATTGGCGAGTGCTCGAAACCCAGGACGACAAGGTGCTGCTTTTAAGCGAAAATATATTGGAGCAAAGAGCATACCATCCCTGCTATGCAGGCGTAACATGGGAGCATAGCGAATTACGTAAATACTTAAACGGCGAGTTTTACAGTCTTTTTGATGCGGCAGATAGGGATAAAATACTGGAAACAAAAATAGAAAACCCTAGCAACCTGTGGTATGGCATAGATGGCGGCAATGACACCCTTGACAGGATATTTATACTAAACCTGGAAGAGGCCGACCAATACTTTGGCAATAGCGGAGACTATCAAAACAAAAGACGCAAAAAATACGACAATGGCAAATGGGTTGCCGATGATGACGGCTGGATTTTTTCTAATATGCACGACAGCAGCAGGGTGGCGAGACACAATGGCCTAGCTTCGTTTTGGTGGCTGCGCTCGCCCGGCTATAGCGATTGCACAATAGCCTATGTTAGCACCACCGGCAATATCCCTCCAAATGGCGATCGGGTTTGTATCGGACGTGGGGGTGTTCGGCCTGCTTTGTGGATCAAGACTTACCCATGAAAGTGACTACGTAGCCAGCATATCTTTCACGTGGGTCGGCAGCATAAATGCACCAATATGAAGGTCTACGTTATAATATTTCGTTTCCAGACCCAGGCGTTCCCAGGATTCAAAATCGACAGCCTCAGTAGGGTCTAAGGCTTTGGATGCAAAGCCAAATAGCTTGTGCCCCGACGCGCGCGTTGGTATATGGGCCTGATAAGCCGTAGATATCGGAAAAACCGTCTTTGTTTTGGCATGGTCTTCGCCTTGGTTTATCAAAATACCATCTTTGGACAAAATCCGAAAGCAATTTTGATAAAACTCCATGGTGGATAGCCTTTCTTTCAACTCCGCGTCATCGTCGGGTGCTATGATTATCAAATCATACTCTCCATCTTTCGCATTTGCCGCCCAGGCTGCTCCATCTTCATAGTGCAGGCAAACCCGCGAGTCCTTTAGCTTTGCGGCTATGCCGGGCAAAAACTGCTGGCAGGCGCAAACCAATTGCTCGTCCCGCTCTATCATATCAATTTGCTGGATGGTGTTGTAGCGGGCCAGCTCACGAACTGCCCCACCCCAGCCATTCCCAATTACCAAAACCTTTTTAATAGAAGGATTGACGCACATGGCAGGATGAACCAACAGGTCGTGATAGATAAATTCGTCCTTTTCATTGACAGCCATAAACCCATCCAATGCTAAGAAACGCCCAAATTCTCTGCTTTCCAAGATATCAATCCTCTGAAAAGCCGACTTTGCGCGGTATATGTGTTTTGAAACCTTAACTGAAAAGCGGGTACTCTTGCTCCAATTTTCTGCAAGCCATAGCTCCAGACCATACCCCGATACATTTTTTAGCGATGCTATTAGTCCAGAAAATGCCCTAAACCACCTGGCAAACTCGTTTGTCCTTATTTTCAGCCAGCCTACAGATGCCCTGTCCAAGATTTTATTTACATATGTTGGGTGTGCAAAGGCTCCAATGTGTAGGTCAGTATTGTAATATCCCGTCTTTAGACCCAATTGATTCCAGGCGTCAAATTTAGCGTCTTCGATAGGGTCAAGAGCCTTAGATGCAAAGCCAAACAGCGAAAGACCCGATGCATAGGTAGGTGTATGGGCTTGATACAGCCTTGCAATAGGAAATATCCTTTTAATTTTGGCATGGGCCTGCTTTGCCCTGGATGCATCCCAATCAAAACAAAGGCTTATTTGCTGGTTTATCAAAATTCCATTTTCGGATAGAACGCGAAAGCAGTTTGCATAAAATTTGGCAGAAAACAGCGTTTTGCCAGGCCCAATGGGGTCTGTAGAATCCACAATTATCAAATCGTATTCCGAATTTCTGGCATGCTTAACCCAATTAATTCCATCTTCAAAATACAATTTAACCCTTGAGTCTTTTAGTTTTGCAGAGGTAATGGGCAGAAAGTGTTCGCAAATACGTACAACCCTCTCATCAATTTCAACCATATCAATTTGCTCTATGGTTTTGTAGCGGGCCAACTCGCGAACCGTTCCTCCATCACCACCTCCAATTACCAGCACCTTCTTAATCGCTGGATTTACGCACATAGCGGGATGAACAATCATGTCATGGTAAACAAACTCGTCCTTTTCTGTAACCATCATCAGCCCATCCAGGGTTAAAATGCGCCCAAATTCTTCGCTTTCCAAAATATCAATCTGCTGAAAGGCCGATTTTTCGCTGTGCAAAAGCTCATTTATCTTGATTGAAAACAGCGCACCATCAGACCAATCCTCTGTATACCATAGTTCGATACTTTATCGCCCCGTTTCTTTTTTATCCGCCATAACCGCCGCCGCCTCTGTAGCCGCGCCCACCGTGGAAGAATCCGCCGCCTTCTTCACGGTTTTCCCGCGCTTCTTCTGTGGCAATCCTCTTGGCTTCTTTAACCCTCTCGTAGGATTCGCCCCTTAGCTGATACCAGCCGACTGTGCCTATAATCAAGAAATACATGATAAATACAGGAGGCCCCAGCTCGACAATATCAAAATTATATAACCCATAGGAAATTGCAAATCCATAAAGCACAAGTGTGTCTATAGCGAAAAAGACCATGGCAACTGGGATAAACACCCGCCGCTCTCTGGATAGTATATAGAAAGACAGGTATATAACCGGCATCAGGATTGCGATTGCATTTGCAGAGGATTCTCGCACGCCGGTGGTGTAGATAATCCACATTAGTCCGGGCGATGTCCATATAAGCGGTTCGTCCAGGGAACTAAACAAGAAAAACAGCTGCACAAATGCAAAAATAGTAAAAATTAACAGGCAAAGTCTGGCGAGCTTAAAATTATACGCGTATTTCTTTAAGCACTCGGTTATGGTTAGCTTTTTGCTGCACTTTCTACTGTTCCAGCCCTCACCATGCCAGCGGTCTCCCCGCCGCTCTTCCAGCGCGGCCTTTCTAATTTGGTTAAACATGTTTTCGGAAACACCCTTTAACCCCGCCCAGGCAACCGCGCCTATTATTAGGAAGGACAAGAAGATAATGGGAATACCCAGTTCGACAATATTAAATTCTGATAGCCCATAAAATATCGCAAAAATATACAGCGCGGCCATGTCTGCCGCAAAGAAAGCCAGGGCAACTACAATAAACGTACGCCTTTGTTTAGATAGCAGGTAGAAAGCCAGATAGGCAATGGGTAGCGACAATGCAATAATATTTGCGGCAAACCCGTCTATGGCAAGATATACAAGCCACATCAGGCTTGGCGATGTCCAAATGGCAGGTTCGTCGGCTGCGCCAAACATAGCAAATAGCTGTGTAAATGAAAAAATAGAAAAAATCAGCAAGCCAATCCTTGCCAGATTAAAATTGCGCACATTTTTCTTCATTTCGTCGGATATTTCGTCCATGGCAGAACCGCGGTCGGTCGGCATGGATATCCTTACCTGCCCACCGGGCGCAGGCCCAGAACCCTGGGGTTCGCTGTATCTTGACAGGCTATTTTGACGATAAACAAGCACCTCTATCCCCGCAGCCTGATATTCAGATATAATGGGCTTTAGGTCGTTCGCCACCTCGTCATCTGTCCAAACAACCAGCTTGTTCATTCTTTGATTGCGCATGTCCCCCACGCGCGGCATGTCCCCCGGCACAACACTCCATCTGTTGTCGTGCATGTTTTCGCTATTCATGGCGGCCATATTGCGGTTGGAATCCAATAGAAAAACCGGCGGCGCATTTGATGAAATAATTGCTCGACCCAGCTCTTGCGCGCCTAACGACAGGTTTTTGATAATTCCGCTATTGTCAACAATGCTTTTTATGCCATCGGTTTGTGTTTGTGGCACGCCATTAAACAGTGGAACAGGACGATAGCCGTATTGCCTCGCCATAGCCACCCCTTTAAGAACGCTCTGTTCGCCTGTGGTATCAATTATAACCGCTGTTTGCGTATCCAAAAAACTGCCCATTTCGCCTGTGATTACAGGAGGCTGCAAGGCATCTTGGCCTCCCGATTCCACAGTCATATTTGCAAACAAAACCGCCTTTGCATATTGCGACCAATACGCACCTGTAGGTGCCCATCTTTTGAATATATCTTGCCCTCTATCCCCTGTCATTTTTATCCCTCCATCATTTTTTCACCAAAACAGGTACATCAGATGCATCCGCATCTATCCTTAATTTGTCACTTGCGCGCCCGTAGAACCCTGCAAACATGCCATCTACAACAAATGCGCCAATACATATATGCATATTATTAAACAACCTGCTTTTAAACATCTTTTGCGCTACCCATTGATTTGGGTTTATGCTGGCATCAGCAACAATTGCTCTATTTTCTTCCAAAGATATAGTACCGGGTATGTTTATCCCCTCTCCTGTCCGCCCAAAAGCCGGTTTTAATATAAATCGCTTGTCCCAGAAAGCCCGCTTGATGCCTGTTGTTTTTGGAAGCATCTTCTTCCAGGTATCAATGCCTACATCAAGCTTATCCCAAACCAGCGGCAGTCTTTTGGACTGCGTTAACACCGCGATTGGATGATTGCAGGAGGGTGTATCAGAATTTAAGAAATTTACCCAATCTAATCCCTTTGCGTGTTCCATAAGCTCCGCAGGGAAGCATCGCACAATCCCATCTATGCCAACCGGCTTGCCGTCCTTCCATTTAATGTTATCAGGCGAGAGATATGCGGTTTTATAGCCATCCCTTTCCAAGATATCTCCCAAAAAGCGCAGGTTTTGATAATCCTCCACAATATGGGTATGGTATAAATATGCTATGGTTGCACCGGGCGGCATTTGCCTTTTTAGGCTATCGGCCAAAATCCCGCCAAAATCACCATATCTTGCATATCCACAAAAAAATCTTTCGGCAAGCAAGGGCAGGATGGCCGCTTCGGCAAATCCGGCTATGGCATCGCTATTCACTTCAGAAACCGCCCATCCTGTTTTGGTAGGGTGAAAATCAAATCTCATAAGCCTTGTGTGTTTTGTTGGTTCGTAGCTGCATCTCTGTAGTGTCGTCGCCATTTCTTCCGACACCCCTATAAAAACCCCTAAATCGGGTCTGTCTTTCAATGCATTTTCTATATTCACAGTTTCGTGGTATAACCTTACTGCGGTTTCGGCCAAAAACCCAGCAACATCGCCTTCCATAAGGATGGCACTATCGCTGATCGTGCTTTGCTCACCAGCCTGCAAATCCCATTTGTAGGCTTTAAATATCGCGTCGTGCCGATACTCTTGAAAAGCTAATGCCGGTATATTTTTCACTTCCAAGTTCATCTTCATAGCCTCTTTAGTTTAACACATCCAACCAAATCTCACGATAGTCAGCATCATAATAATAGTATCTTGTAAATGCCGCTTCCATTATTTCGTAGAAGCTCCATAGGCCACGCTGCACATCCGGGAAGATTATGCGGTCGCTTCCTATCAAATATCTGTTTATTGCACCAAGATTTGGCACGCGCCCTTGATAAAAATTAAGAAGTGCCACAGCCTGGGCGCGCGGAATTGGCGCATCAGGGTTGAATGTGCCGGTTATTTCAAAATATTCAAGCCATCCCCTGGCAAGGCTTAGGTTAACAGCACCCGCACCCCAGTGGTTTGTACCTGTCATAATCGCATCTGGCTCTATTATATCACCCAAGCTAAAAAACAGCGCGATAAGAGTCGAAAATTCGGCATAGGTTATAGGTTCGTTTGGCCTTAGTGTGCCATCCGGAAACCCTTGAACTATCCCGCGATATACCAGATAGGAGGCCGCCGAGAAAAACCAATCACCGGCATTTGCATCCGAGAAATGGGTAGTGGGCGGAGCAGATGTAGTATCCCTCGTTGGACTGATATTAAAAAACACCTGCATCATCTCTGCCCTTGTCATATTGCCCTCTGCTTGAAATGTGCCATCAGGAAAACCGCTTACGAAATGCCTGCGAAAACCCACTTCATAGGGTTGCAGCTCTGGCAATGCAAGCTCCGGTATAAGCGGGGGTCTATTTGTTAAAGGAGGCCGTACAAGCGGCGGCAGACGCCGGGGCTCTGCGCCAGGGGTTGGGGTATATGGCTCTGGTGTAAAGCTGCCGTGAAAATCATCGCTTATATTGTTGAAAACTCCGGCAGGGTCGCTCATATTAAACTCGCCGGATGCTAAAACCCTAACACCGCCGCCGGCACTTGTCGCTGTGTTGTTGGTAATTGTGCCGCCTGTCATATTAAACAAGCCCGATACGCTTACGCCGCCGCCCAAACTGGCGGTATTACCAGAAATTGTGCCGCCGGACATTATAAACACAGAATCGCCGCCAATCTGAACACCGCCGCCCGATGTGACCGATGTGTTGTTCGTGATGTGTCCTCCATACATATAGAACCGGCTCTCCTGAATGGCCCTTACGCCGCCGCCCTGCCCGCCTGTGCCGGCATAGTTGCCAGAAACAGTCGCACCATGATGCATTGTAATTACAGAACCACGCCCGGCGCCTATCCCACCTGCAACGCTGGCCATGTTGCCACTAATAGTGCCGCCATACATATTAAAAGTGCCGTTGACGAGATGCACACCGCCGCCAAAGGTATTGCTTGTCGTTAAATTGCTGTTAATATAGCCGCCGTGCATATTAAAAGTGGCATGATCCGAAACATTAACACCGCCGGCAGTACTCGCCTCATTGTTATAAATCCTGCCGCCGTGCATATTAAAAACAGTTTCTCTTTGAACATTAACACCGCCGCCCGTGCCGGAAACATTGCCATGCACCAAAGAATCTCCAAACATATTAACCGTAATGCCATCCTGGGTTGCTCGTATACCCGCATTGGTAAAGCCCATTATCTCCACGTTGTTTAGTGTTATTGTTCTGGGTTCGCCTGCAACATTTGCCATTATCCCTGCGCCGGGATGCGCCCCGGCTCCAATTAACCTAATATTGGAAAGCGTCAAATCCCTGTTTGGGCCAACGGTAATGCCATTGGTGTTGTCGCCATCAAAAGTTAGGGTTTGTCTGATGCCATTATAATACCCATAAATCTCAACGCTACGACCGCTTGGGATGGCATCCTGCCTTAGCGAATCCAAGGTGAAGCTCGTTCCGATGATTATCCTGTCATAGGATTGAGATAGAGCCTCTCTCAATCCGGCTTCGTCATGCACAACTATATGCGTGGCACTTTGTGCGTATACGAATGCTGATGGATTTATACAAATAATTGCAATTAAAAGACATATTAACAAGTTTGCAAGTCGTTTCATTATGCGCACTTCCTCATCGTTTTTTCTTGTGCATTAACTAAGGGTTTGTTAGTAAATAACTTCCCTAAGATGCTGTAGACATTATATGACAAATGGTTTTGAAAGTCAAGTTTTGTATAACCAAAGAAATGACCAACCGCGCAGTTAAATAATTTGCGTTGCTGGATTGCTTCGGGTTTTATTGATCATGGCTTACACGCTGACATCGCCCTCGCAATGACGTCACTCCAAGAACGTCATTGCGAGGGCGATGATAAATGCATAGACGGGGATATCAAGCCCGAAGCAATCCAGCGATATATTTCTATATCGACGCAAATTGGCTACTTCCATAACCAAACAATCTAACCCTTCCTGCTAATGAAGCGAGAAGAGCACAATTATAAAGTAGTGATTCGCTTTATTTTCTTTTTACTAACCATTAATATTGATAACAACACAATAAGCGCAGTTGTAGTTACTGTGCATAAGGGACGATTTAAGTTCTTGACCCAAAGAGGATATATCATGCAATATACGGCAAGTCCGATACCTGCAGCGGTAATAGGTAAGCCCATAAAGTGATTACTAAAATCATTCATGTTATATCGCGCAAGGCGATATGCTCCTGCCATCATAAATATGAGCGATACAGCTATGATAAAAACAGGATAGCTACATGTAAAGATATAATTTATCAGGCAAATTGGGGCTATGCCGAAGGTGATTATATCAGCGAAAGAATCCAGTTGCTTGCCCATATTAGTTTCTGCCTTTAGCTTTCTCGCCAAAAACCCATCAAAAAAATCAACCAAGCCTCCAAGTATAATCAGCACGGGGGCTATGATTGTCTTATGAGGATGGTCCGTTTGAATCAAAACCAAAACAGAAGTCAAGCCAAGCGACATATTTATTAGCGTTAGAAAATTCGGGATGTATTTTATTATTGCCATTGGCATAGCCTCCTGCTTTTGCAGATTTTGTAGAGCGCGATATAAACCAGGCTAACCAGCAGAACAAACCAAAAAGTTGCAAAGCGAAAATATATGGTCATCACAGCGGCATCGCTTACAGCAACACCCATAGCGGCCAAAAGCCCTGCCATAGTGCCTTCAAACCCACCCAGGCCGCCGGGGAAGATTGGCAGCATAGCAACTGCATAGGCGGCAAAAGTAATTGCTGTTATGTGAACTATATGTGCATCAGGATAGAATTGGACCGCTAAAATATACATCTTAGCGGGATAAAGCAACCAAATGGACAGAGATAGCATAGACAGCACTATCAATGAACCTGTGTTTTTACGAATACAACACATTTGGTTTAAGGTCTCGCATAAAAAACCCTTAGCTTTACGTGCCCATGCGAAACTAGGGTCTTTTTTGGCTTGTAAATACTTCCTAATTCGGCCGGGAGCAAAGAAGGCACACAACAGAATAGCCAAAAACGGCAATGCCAAAAACCAGCTAACGGCAAAAAGCATTATCAGAAATAGCGCGCTAATGCTAAATATTTTTTGCACAAAGACTACAGCAGCAGATTGCTCCGAAGGGCATTTTGTCACACGGCTGATTTGCACCGCTCTTGTAATTTCGCCGCCAATTTTAACGCCTGGGGTGATGGAATCCATAACAGAGCCCTGGCTGTTTACATACAACATATCGCGAAAAGAAATTGGGGTGTTGGCCAGTTTTGCAATTTTATACCATTGAAGATTTACCAAGAGCTGTGATACAATCTGCATAACAATCATAAATAGAACCAGCCATAAAGGTATTTGGCTTATGCTATACAGCAGGCTTTCGCCGTTTATGCGCGACAGGGCAAATATCAACAACAAGACCAATATTGCTCCAAGAATCCATTTTCTTTTCATGAAACCGCCTCGGCTTCATCAGATTTTATATATAGTACGGTGCTGCCTATGTTGCGGGATTTGTGCGTGGTGTATGGACGGCAATCCAGCGAGGCATCGCAAACTTCGCTATATATATTATCCAGCTGTTTTTTTGGCCGCCGCACCAATAGCCTTGCACCCGGCATCATTTTCTTTTCTACCACAGAAAACACTTGTTCCATGGGTGAAACTTGCAAAGCCAAGTGAATGACAGAGTATTGCGCAAAGCAAGTCTTCTCACATGTGCCGTCCTGATGGACTACGCGCACATTTTCATTTAGTCCCAGTTTATCAATAACACTTCCGGCTTTAGGTATGCAGGCCTTGTTGTTGTCAACAACTGTCACTTTTGCACCTGTCATCTGATGAAACAAAATTGCGGAAAAGGGGCATATGCCGCCGCCTATGCAAAGAATGTGGTCTTTGGCAGTAATATTTGCCAAAATTGCCTCTCTTCGGATAACTTCGCGGTAATATTCGCAAGCAAATTTGTAAACAAGACCTGCTTCGGCGGCTTGATTTTCAATTTTGTAGGTAAAATCGGTTATCCATTGCAGCATAAATATCCTCCCTACACGAATATTTGACCAACTTGGTTAATCAGTCCGCCCACAAACAGAGCAATAACGACTGTAGATAGTGCGATTGTAAAAGCAATTCTCGCCTTAAATTCCTTGGCCAATATCGCAAATACCGATAGACATGGCAAATACATCAAAGCGACGGCACCGCCGACAAAGGCTTGCAAAGCCGTTAAGTCTAAAGCCAACAGGGGTGCCACGGACATTTCCCTGCGGACAATGCCTAATATCAATGCAGTTACAGCTTCGGCAGGAAGGCCAAGCCAGCCGCTAACAAGGGGCTGCGCAGCTCCGGCGATAATGCCCAAAAGTCCGGATTCTGCAAATATTGCGGCTATCAGTATTGCAATCATCATGGGACCTTGCGCATCTTTCAAGAAGTGCTTCATGCGCGTCAGCAATTTTCTGCCGTAGGCTTTAGGACTTGGTATCAGCAGATTAGGCACTTCGATTAGTAGTGGGTCAACTTTGCCCTTCACTATTTTTCCCACAACCAAGGTCACAACAATGAACAACAGCAGAGAAAACAATATCATGGCAGGAAGCATCCACCAAGCATACCCTGCAAGCAAAGCTATTAATGCGCCGGACTGGGAAATACAAGGGATGGCAAAAGCTATTGCAGCAGAAATAACGATGCGCTCTTTACGGTTTGTGGCGGCACGGGTTCCAATAATGGCAGGTACAGCACAGCCGTAGCCCATCAAAACATGTATAAGACTACCGCCCTGTGCGCCCAGCTTACGCATTATGTTATCAAACAGCACGCTCATTCTGGGTAGAAATCCTGTATCCTCCAGAAATGTGAAGGCTATGTAGAACATCAGAACATATGGGAATATCAAGGCCAGTATCCATTCAAAACTAATTACGAATATGCCAAATTCTCCTATAAAGATATTTTGAAATATGCCATCCGGCAATATTGATGTAAATAAATTATGGAAAAACGGAACGATTATGTTATTCACCAAAGGCAAAAGTGCGCCGGCTCGCAAACCTCTTCCGCCAAACACAATTACAGCAATAGCGGCCGCCATAACCAAAAACGCAATTGGTACACCAGGCATGGGCTTCATCATTTTGTCACCAAGCTTGTCCAAGAAACTTGGGTTGGCATTGTTTTTTGAGCAGGAACGCTCGCAAATCTCTCTTGCGGTAGCCCAAGGGCAGCCTTCGCATTTGCCGCAACTGTATGAGCCGCCTTCAGCTTGCTTCAGTACGACATCCAGCGTTTGCACAAGTCTATCAAAACCCTGCCCTTTTACTGCAACAGTTTCGATAACCGGCGCATCTAAGTCAATCATCAACTGTGTTACATCGATAGCCACGCCATGACGCTGTGCTACATCCATCATGTTCAGTGTGTATACAATCGGTATATCATATTGTGTAAGCTCCATAGCAAGACGCAGGTTGCGTTCCAGATTTGAGGCATCAAGCACGCAAATGATCGCCTTTGCTCCGCTTTCCATAAAGCGGGTGGCAACAGCTTCGGCTTCTGATGTGGGTGTTAAGGAATATGTACCGGGTACGTCTATAAGGGTGTATTCTTTGCCGCCGATGCTCACAGAGCCTTCCATAAAGTTTACCGTTGTACCGGAATAGTTAGAGCTTATGGCATGAACCCCTGTCAGTTCTGTAAAGAATACACTTTTGCCTACATTTGGATTACCCATCAGAAGGATTTTATTGGGATTTTTGAGAACAGCTTCGTCTGAATGTATATGATGGCTCATTTACCGCTAACCTCCCTCACGGCTATCTGTGTTGCAATATCCTTACCGATAGCCACAGCAAAGGCATTTTCAACACGCAATAGCACAGGGCCACCTAAAGCATATCGGCTTTCCACAACAATCTTTGTGCCGTTTCGCAGCCCTAAGTTTTCCAGTAAACCAATGTTGGGTACGGAAGCCACTTGAAATACTTGATTTTTCTTTGCTTCGTATAGGTTTGTAATCTGTGAGGTCATTGTATTCCCCCCTTGTTTTTGTCTCTATGTTAATTTCATGTCATGCCAACTTGCAATCAAAACAATAGTAACCGCACAAGCACATAGCGTCACCTACAGCACGCACTTGCGCGGTGACTATTGCTAAGATTGCAAGTTGTGAGACTATATCAATTGATCAACGCATTATTCATATTATCACGAGATCAGCTTTTCTGTCAAGAGTTTTTTATGACAAAAGGATATTAAATGGCACTTAAAAGAATATTTAGTATTGATTATCTTCATTTATTGTGATACAATGACTAAAATAGTTCGACAAGGGTGTATGGACATACTATGCACTAGGATACTAAATTGGGAGGAATTGCTAATGGATAGCGATATTTTAAATTTGGAACAAGCCATGGAATTTTTCGGTGTCAGCGAAAGAACCATGATAAAGCTGCTAAGAGAAGAAAATGTGCCTGCACGCAAAATAGGACGCGAATGGCGGCTTAGCAGAACAGCCTTGCTGAAATGGCTTGGTGAGGGAGATTCTACGAAGTATCAGAACCATGCAGAGCAGTATCGGGTTGACAGTAATTCTAAAGATGTTTTATGCAACTTTGTTTTAAGAAGAAAGCAATCCCGTTCGTTGGATGCCGCTAAAGTTAGCTCGACCAATTGCTTGCCATGCTGTCCTGAATTGAGAAAAGTGCCGGACTGCCATTCTAAGGTGGTTTGATGTCGCGCAAATTGAACATCATTATTATTTAACGCTTGTCATGCAATTGTTGCACGCTATAAAGAAAATAGGATTGGGGATTGGTTAGATATGCGGATTATCGAACGATTAAGAAACTTCATGAATTTCAACAAAATAGTCTATATATCCGTAATGCTGCTATCAGCAGCCTTCCTATTCTTCGGAAACAGAATGTCGGCAACAAATGTAATAAACATAATCCCCATGTTTGGCCAAATGCCCGTATACACGGCGCAAGTAACGGAAATTGTGGAGCGCGCCGAACACACAGGAGCTTGGACATGGGGAACATACATCACAAACATCCATATATTTTTCTATGCTCGAATGACAAGCGGAGATTTTCGTAACGAAATAGTGTTAGCAGAGTTTGCTGATTCTTTTTTCTTTGAACAGCACAGAAAAGAAGTTGAGGTTGGAGACAGAGTTCTTTTGTCCCATAGTGAGCAATGGGACTTTTTTCGATTTGTGGATTATGAGAGAATGAGCAGCATAATCGTTTTAGGGATCATTCTTTTTGGCATGGTTTTGTTGTTTAGTCGAAAGAAAGGGTTTAACTCCGTTATCGCCTTGGCCTTTACCTGCATAGCCATTTTCGCGGTATTTATCCCTGCTATTTTGTCCGGAAGAAACATTTATATCGCCGCTGCCATCATCTGTGCTTTTTCCATAATTTCCACTTTGCTAATTGTGGTAGGCCCTAACAAAAAGACATTATCCACCATGCTCGGCTGCTTGGGAGGGGTAATTTTGGCGGGGCTTTTGATGTTTGCAATGGACTATATTCTGAATCTTTCAGGACTTATAGACCAAGAGGCAGGCTCTTTGTTAAGGCTGCCCACACCGAACCCTATAAACCTAAGAGCCATATTGTTTGCAGGCGTGATAATAGGCTCAACAGGAGCCATTATGGATGTGGCAATGTCGATATCCTCGTCATTGTGGGAAGTAAAACAAGCAGGAGGCGCATCTGACTTTCGCAGCATCTTCAAATCAGGTGTAGAGATCGGCAAAGATATATTTGGCACAATGCTAAACACCTTAATACTTGCCTATATTGGCAGCTCACTTTCTGTGATTCTGTTGCTTACAGCTCACACAACGTCATTATTAACTTTGTTTAACACAGAAATGATTATCGTAGAGTTCTTGCGGGCTTTGGTGGGAAGTTTTGGTATGTTTTTGGCCATACCGCTTACGGCAGCTGTTTGTGGGTGGTTGTATAGCAATAAGGTTGCCAAAGCAAGTAGATAAATTGGAAAAGCAAGTAGATAATGAGGTAGACCGCGAGAAGGAGTTATGAGTTGTATGATGAGAGAGGATGATAAGGTATGAAAGATAATGGCTCAAAAAACTTTAATAGGATATTCTATGTGGCAATAATGTTATTTTCAGTAGCTTTTCTGTTCTTCGGCAATCGCATAGCCTCACAAAACATTTTCGAACCGGACTTTGAACCTCTGCCTGTATATTCAGCTGTCATCACCGAAATCACAAATCGGGAAGAAGTGCAAATGGATTTTGGCTGGGGTTACTATGTTACCAATCTTCGCATATTCTTTGAAGCTCAGATCTCCAGAGGAGAATCGCGTGATGAAATAGTGTCGGCCGAATTCAACGAAATGAACATTCTTGAAATGGCACTAAAAGAAATTGAAGAAGGCGACAGGGTTCTTTTGATATATCACGAACATATAAACACCTTCTTTTTCATGGATTATGAGAGGATAAATTACATATTCATATTGGGCGGTGTTTTCTTCATATTAGTTGTGTTGTTGGGCAGAATGAAGGGGTTTAATTCAATCATCTCTTTGGCATTTGTGTGCATGGCTATTTTCTTGATACTTATCCCCGCGATTTTATCAGGTATGAATATCTACTTCACCGCCGCAATAATCTGTACCTATTCTATTATATCAACTTTGCTGATAGTGGTAGGCCCAAATAAGAAAGCGATATCAGCTATACTCGGTTGCTTGAGTGGTGTGGTTCTTGCCGGTATCCTAATGTTTTCTATGGATGGCATAATGCACCTTACCGGGCTTGTGGATTCCGAGGCGCGCTCTTTGCTAAATATCCCTTTGGAGAATCCCATAAACATAAGAGCTATTGTCTTTGCCGGAATAATAATCGGCTCTACTGGAGCCATTATGGACGTAGCAATGTCGATATCGTCATCTTTATGGGAGGTAAGACAAGCAGGCGAGGCATCTGATTTTCGTAGCCTATTTAAGTCCGGCATAGAGATTGGCAAGGATATACTCGGTACAATGCTGAACACATTAATTCTGGCATATATAGGCAGTTCACTATCAATAATTATTTTGATGACAGCGGGAGCAGGCTCATTATTTGACCTTCTTAACCGCGAAATGATTATTGTGGAATTTTTGAGAGCTCTTACAGGCAGTTTTGGCATGCTGTTGGCCATGCCCTTAACAGCTGCTATATGTGGCTGGTTGTTTACACGACATGGTGATAGCGAGCCTTATGTGCGTGATAGAGAAAGATATAGAAGTAGGGAGAGTTATCAGAGGAGGTCTGGGAGTTGATTAGGGCCTGTTCCCCTTAACCCAATTTTCCACTTAGCGAAACCAACGCGTAGCTGCGTGGACACATTTTATTGTTAGTATTTTCGCTCTTTCTTAAAAAACTCCACAACACCCGCTACAAGTAAAAATATGGCAAAAACTTGTTTTAAGATGTCAGGTCGAAGGTTTATAGCAGCTATGGAACCGGCAACAGCACCTAATATGCCGCCCAAGATGATTTTTGGCAATACTTGCTTTTCTATCAAGTTGTTTTTTGAATGCATAAAGACAGCAAGAATAGCGGTTGGAATAAAATATATAAGATTTATATTTTGAGCCGCATGTTGGCTCTGACCGAAAAAAATTGTAAGAGCAGGAATAAGGATTGTACCCCCGCCTATACCCATGCCGCTGATAATGCCGGCCAAGACCCCAATAGCAACCAGCAAAGCAATGTCCATCATAAACCCATCATCCTTATTGCAGCAAAAATCATAACCGCACCAAATATTTTGTGAAGTATATTTGCAGAAATCTTTTTGAGGAGCTTTGCACCTATCATGCCGCCAATCATGCCGCCTGCCGTAACCCATGCTGCCGTGGCAATATCAACCTGATATCCGCCTAAGTATATCGCGGCGGAAACAACTGTTAGAGGCAATATAATGGCTACAGCCGTGGCATGTGATTTATGAGTCTCGACTCCTAAAAACTTCCGCAATGAAAGCACGGCTACAACTCCGCCGCCTGCCCCTAAAAGACCATTGAAAATTCCGCATAGCACACCGGTGAAGAACTTCTTCATACAGCAAGCCTCCTCGCCTTTTGGTTTAGCATATCCAAGAGATAAAGTATTTATTAATATGCATGTGGCTGTGCAATGCTGTACAATAAATCTTTTACATAATGCATTGATGCACTACACATAATAAATTCACTATGTTAACAATTTGGAGGTTGTAAAGATGTCACATCAAAAAATAAAGTGCAATGTAGACAGTTGCAGATTCAATTCTGATAATCGGTTCTGTACATTAAATGAGATAACTGTGGGCTGCGATTCGTCTCGTAGGGCACCAAAATCCGAACACGAAACTCTCTGCGCCAGTTTTTCTCCGAAATAAGAGGATTTTTCTGCATTGGGACAATGGCCCAGAATCCCCTGATTATTCAGAACTAAAACCATTAACCGCGAATAGCACGAATATACGCGAATAGGGGGTTTATGCCCCTTGATTTTATTCACGTTTATTCGTGCTATTCGTGGCTAAAAAGCCTTTGATCTTTTACATTATCCCGCAGGAGACCCCGGGTCGAGCCCGGGGTGACGGGGCTGGCGGGCCGCCCTAACCGTCATTCCGGGCCCGACCCGGAATCCCCTGGCCAAGCCGGTGGACGGGGCAGGTTTTTCCACAGTTTGTTACTTATACGGCTTACCATTTTTATCAAACTTCTTGCGCACAGCTAGTTCTGTCAGCACGAAGGGTATTAAAATCAATGCCAACAACACACCTATGATAACCCAGAGAATGGCCGTCAAAATAGTGTCGTTGTCCATAAATGCAAAGCCAATGCCGCCGCCTGCCAGCACAAAAACCAACATGATTAAACTGAGACGAAACAGCATTTTGCCCATCATGCGCGCCGCAAAGATTTGTGCTTCCCGTGTTAGGGCGGCGCGGCTAAAGGTGTTAAAGCCGCGGCCCAGCTTGACCATAATCAGACTTATCGGAATTAGTATTACCGGCAAAAACAGCATAGCCCCCATAGCAATCATCCAGTCGGTATTAGTCATAATGTTATTCCTCCTTGACGGGTTCGTTGTTGGTTTGTTTGCGCTTTTTTACACATTCTGTCAGCAGAAATTCAATCTGTCCGTTAAGCGACCGAAAGTCGTCTTCAGCCCAGGCCATCAGCTCTTTCCATAGGGCAGCAGAGATGCGCAGGGGTACTTGTTTCTTTTCGTTGTCCTTCACATAATCACGCCCTTAGTATAACGAGCCGCTGTTTACAATGGGTTGGGCATCTTTGTTGCCGCATAGCACCACCAGCAGGTTGGACACCATGGCGGCCTTGCGTTCCTCATCCAGATGCACCACATTGTTAGCAGATAGGCGGTCCAGCGCAAGCTCTACCATGCCCACCGCGCCCTCTACCAGCAGCTGCTTGGCGTCTACAGTAGCTTTGGCCTGCTGGCGTTGCAGCATGGCCGAGGCAATCTCCGGTGCGTAGGCCAGATGGGTTATGCGCGCCTCTAAAATCTCCAGCCCGGCCACTTCAGCCTTGGCTTGTATTTCTTCGCGCAGCATGTCTGCAATTTCTACGCCGCTGCCGCGCAGGGTTCTTTCGCTCTCATCCCCATCACCGGCGGCATCGTAAGGATATAGGCGGACAATGTTGCGAAGGGCAGAGTCGCATTGAATCGACAGAAATTCCTTGTAATTATCCACATTAAACACGGCTTTGGCAGTATTTACCACGCGCCAAATAACCACAATGCCGATGATTATTGGATTTCCCAAGGCATCATTGATTTTTTGCTGGTTGTTGGATAGTGTCGAAGTCTTTAACGAGATTTTCTTGCTGTCCCGCGCGAAATTCAGGCTCACACCCGTTAGGTTGGCTGCGGCTGTTGCTGCGGGCTGTTCCAGGGTTTGGGTTTGTGTACCGCTGGCAGGGTTTACGGCCATCGCAAAGGGGTTTACAAAGAAAAACCCTTCTTTTTTAATGGTGCCAATGTATTTGCCGAACAGTGCAAGCACCAAAGCCTCATTGGGCTTGACGATTTTTAGGCCAGCGTAGAGGATTGGGCCGATGATCGCTGCGTAAATCGAAGCGACGACTATGGCTGTGACCCACAAACCCGCAGGTGCGCCATCGGCCAGCTGCACGCCCGCAAAGATTATTAGGACGACAGCCCCGATAATCAGCAATGTATTAAGGATTAATACCGCCATGCCGTTGCCCGCGCGCAGGGCTATCTCTTCGTATTGGTTTTGCCTTGTAATTGCGTTTTCATTCATCTTTTCGTACCTCCTATTATTATGATATCATAATGATATCATCAATATATCCTGTTGTCAAGACTTTTTTTTCGTGGTAAAATATATGTATGACACAAGTTTGGAGAAAACTATGGAAAATAAGAAACTAATGCTACTGGACGGCCTAAGCCTGATAAACCGTGCGTTTTATGCCCTGCCTCCGCTGACCACAAAAGACGGCCTGCCCACCAATGCCATCATTGGCTTTTTAAATATTATGTTAAAGCTGATAGACGACGAAATCCCCGGCTATGCTGCTGTGGCCTTCGATTTGCCCGCGCCCACCTTTCGGCATCAGCGTTTTGATGCATACAAGGCCACGCGCAAATCCTTTCCGGATGAGCTGAAACAACAAATACCGCTGCTGAAAGAATTATTGGTAGCAATGGATATAGCGATAGTGCAGGCCGAGGGCTACGAAGCCGATGATATTATGGGGACGCTGGCTGTGCGGGCCGAGGCCGATGGCTATAATGTTACCGTGGTTACAGGCGACCGAGATTTGCTGCAAATTGCTACAAAAAGAATCAAGATTCGTATACCCAAGACATCAAAGGGCCAAACCACAACCGAGGACTATTTTGCCGCAGATTTTGTTGAAAAAATGGGCATTACTCCACGCGAATATATTGATATGAAGGCATTGATGGGCGATGCGTCCGACAATATCCCCGGTGTACCGTCTATCGGCGAAAAAACCGCGCTAAAAATCATACAGGAATACAGCGATATAGAAACCGCCATTGCTAATGTGGATGCAATAAAGCCTCCGCGGGCCGCTAAAAATCTGGCCGAATTTGCGGACCAGGCGCGTCTTTCCAAGGAACTGGCCACCATTATGCTGGACGCGGAAATTGATGTGGCCATCGACAATCTCCAATTAGGCGACATAATGAACCCCAATGCCCTGGAGCAATTTAGGCGGCTAGAGCTAAAATCCATGCTAAAGCGCGCACAGGCCGCTGGCGCAACCGTCGTAGGGGCGACCTCTGATCGCCCGTCTCCAACCGGACGTATCATCAGCCCAACCGAATGGCAGGATTTCCTGTCAATCATCGCGCCGGACGCAACCTGCGCCTATCGCCTATCCATAGAAAACAACGAAATCGCAGGTCTGGCTGCGCAATACGATGAAAAACTGGTTTATCTGCCGGAAAACAGCGATATAGCTCGATTTTTCGAGGGTTCGTTTAAAAAAGTTGCCTTCGATGCAAAAAAAGACATAAATATATTGCGCCGTCATGGCATAACTATGCATAACCTGGTCTTTGACCTGCTGTTGGCGGGGTATTTGCTAAATAATGTAAAAGATGGCGATAGTCTAAATGATGTGTCCCTGGAATATCTTGGCAGCGGAATCGCCATGCCTACGCCAAGCACCGCGCAATTAAGTCTTTTGGACGAACCCACCGACACCACTCAAGAAGCCGCCGATGCCGCTTTTGCGCAGATTGGCGTGATATCGCAGGTACACCCCATGATGGTGGCTGAGCTGGAGGAACAAAATCTCAACTCATTGTATCACGATGTCGAAATGCCGCTACTGCATGTGCTGGCGGACATGGAGGGGCTAGGGGTGCTGGTTGATGGCGATTTTATCAGGTCTTATGGCGAAAAACTGACCACGACCATTGACCGCCTGACAACAGAAATCCACGAGATGGCAGGCAGCGAGTTTAACATAAACTCCACAAAGCAGCTGGCCAAGGTACTTTTTGAGGACATGGGCATTAGGAGCATCAAAAAAACAAAAACCGGCCACAGCACCAATGTGGAGGTGCTGGAAAAGCTATCCCGCGACCACGAAATTGCCCGGAAAATTTTGGAATACCGCAGCCACACAAAGCTGCGCAGTACCTATGTGGACGGCCTGTTGGCGGCCATTGAAAGTGACGGCAAAATACGCACCACATTTAATCAGGCTTTAACGGCCACGGGCCGCCTGTCGTCCGCAGAACCCAATTTGCAGAACATCCCCGTGCGCACAAGCCTGGGACGCGAGCTGCGCCGCGGGTTTGTGCCCAGCGATGGCTTTACGTTTGTGGATGCAGACTATAGCCAAATTGAACTGAGAGTATTGGCGCATCTATCCCAGGACGAGACATTTTTGGAGGCTTTTCGACAAAATCAGGATATCCATCGCATTACAGCCGCACGGGTGTTTCATGTGCCCTTCGACGAGGTAACTGACGAAATGCGCCGCATGTCCAAAGCCGTTAATTTCGGCATTGTGTACGGCATTTCGGCCTACAGCCTGTCCGAGGATATCAAAGTGAGCGTGCGCGAGGCTGAGGGCTTTATCGACAACTATTTTGCCCGATATCCTGACGTTAAGCAGTATATAGATGCGGCTGTGGCCAGCGCGAAGGCAAAGGGTTACGCCGAGACAATTTTTGGACGGCGCAGAAATATACCGGAGCTGGCGCAGGCGAATTTTAACACACGTAGTTTTGGCGAACGCGCCGCAATGAATATGCCAGTGCAAGGCGCAGCGGCTGATATCATCAAGATTGCAATGATAAAGGTATACAAGCGGTTGCATGACGAAGGGCTGGGGTCGCGATTGATACTACAAGTCCATGATGAACTACTCATTGAGGCCAAGATCGGCGAAGAAGAGCGGGTTAAGGCGATTTTAAAAGACGAAATGGAGAGGGCTGTTGACTTGAGCGTGCCCATGTCCATCGACATTAACACAGGAAAGAGTTGGTACGATGCAAAATAAACCCAGAATAATCGGCATTACAGGAGGCAGCGGCGCTGGCAAAGGCGAGGTTTGCCGGATTTTGGCGCGTGGCGGTGTGGAGATTATTGATACTGATAGTTTATCACATCGCACCATTATGCGTGGCGAAACATCCGCCTACGACGATGTGCTGTTTAAATTCGGCTACGAAATCCTAGGAAATAATCTGGAGATAGACCGCAAAAAGCTCGGCGCAATCGTGTTTTCGGACAAAGAACAGCTGGCGGTGCTGTCCAAAATAGTCCATAAATATGTGCGGGCGCAATGCGAAGAAATCGTGCGGCAATCAACCAGCAAAACCATCGCAATTGATGCCCCCGCGCTGGTCGAGGCAAATATGCAAGACATGTGCGATACCGTCATAGGCATTTTTTCCAACCGAAACCTGCGCATAGACCGCATTGTGGCTCGCGATGGCATTGGCCGCGATGACGCCCAAAAGCGCATAGACAGCCAGATGCCGGATGCTATATTGCGCGGCCATGTGGATATTATTGTCATAAACAACGGCACTTTGCAAGAATTGGAGGAGAAGCTTCGTGAGCATTTCTAGATTTCGGCGAGCCATCATGCTGATACTGTTTGTGTTATTTCTGGCAGGCTGTGTTATGGGAGAGCCGCCTTTGGCAACCCCAAACCCAGAATTTGCCATTAACCTAAACCAGCCGCAAATAGGTGAACAGCCGCCGCAAGATATGCCAGCCGCACCCATAGCACCCGTGCATGGAGGCAAGCTGCGCATTGCTATGCCCATGCCCATGACATTAAATCCCCTGTTAAATTCCGACCCGGATGTGGATACCGCTTTGCGCCTTATTTTCGAGCCGTTAGTGGTTTTTGATGCGGACAAGCGACCACGGCCAAACCCTGCAATCACGCAGAGTATAGCGTTTTCGCCTGATGGCAGCTCTTTGAACATTGCCCTCTACGATGACATTTTTTGGGAGGACGGCAGCCCTATAACCTCCGCAGACATCGCCTTTTCCATTGATGTGCTGCGCTTTTCGGCCCCCGAAACCGCGCTGCATCGCCCAAAGGTTGAAAACATCGCATCCCATGCTGTTCTGGATGGCCGCACTCTGCAAGTTAATTTACACAGCCCCATGTGGGCAATGAAATATATGCTAAATTTTCCAATTATTCCTATGAGCTACTATCAGGGTGTTTCTATGACAAACCTAACAGCGGCGCGAAACATGCACCCCCTGGGCAATGGCCCTTTCCGCTTCTTATCCTACGAAGCAGCTGTTTCTTTGGAACTTATTGCCAATGACTTTGCCGCGGGCGGCGCGCCATATATTTCCAGGGTTAGTGCCATGATTCTGCGCGACATCGGCGGTGCGCGATATGCCTTCGAGCAAGGCCTGATTGATGTTTTGGCCGCCACCCCCTATGATTGGGGGCGTTATAGCGCGATGGGCAAAAACCGCTCGGCAGAGGTGCTGACAGGCCATTTTGACTTTATAGGCTTTAACGCGCAAAGCCCCCTGTTTGCCAGTCACGAGGCAAGGCAGGCTGTGGCATATAGCCTTGATTTGCAAATGGTTTTACAGCGATACTATGCCCAGGCAGACGCCGCCATTGCCCCTATAAACCCAGAATCCTGGCTGGCCGCATATGATTTGCCCCAGCCCACCCACGACCCTGCCCGTGCCATGCTGTTTTTTAGGCATCTGGATAGCGCGTCGCAAATAACAATAATTGTAAATGCCGCAAACCCTGAAGGCATAGGTGCTGCAAGCTTTCTGGCAGACGGTATGGAATATGCCGGCGCAAATGTCAACCTAGAGATACTGCCTTTTGCCGATTTTTCCTCCCGTGTGGCCAATGCCGATTTTGACATAGTCGTCGGTGGCATTTCCCTCTCCCCTGCCCCAAATTTCGGCTTTCTGGGCAGTTTGCTTGGCTATTCTTCCGAAAACCTCGGCTTTGGCCTAACAATGATGCGCTATGCTGTCAGCGAAAGCGGGTTGATGCAGGCCACCGCGGTGGCGCAGCAATATGTGGCGGACAATTTGCCTGTCATCGGCATCGCCTTTCGCCGCCAGGTACTGTACACAGCGGGACATGTCCATGGCCGCGTAGAAATCAGCATCAACGACATTTTCGCCAATGTTAATGACTGGTTTATTCACAATATATATTGACCTTGATTTTACTTTCGGGATGTGATATGATAAAGGGGTGGCATTGCGCCGGCAAGGAGGTAAGGCATGGACAAAAAAATCATATTTTCGGGCATACAGCCTACGGGCTATCCACAATTGGGCAACTATCTGGGACCTATGCGCAATTGGGTTAATCTTCAGGATGAATACAACTGTCTGTATTGCGTTGTAGACCTTCATGCCATTACCGTGCGACAAGCCCCGGCAGAGCTGCGCAAAAACACCCGCAACCTCCTGTCGCTGTTGATTGCATGCGGACTAGACCCCGAAAAAAACATCTTGTATGTGCAGTCGCATTATTCCGGCCATGCGGAGCTTTCTTGGATTCTCAACTGCTTCACATATATGGGCGAACTTGGCCGCATGACGCAGTATAAAGAAAAATCCCAAAAAGACGAGGCCAATATCAATGCGGGGCTCTTTACATACCCCGTGCTGCAGGCCGCCGATATTTTGCTTTTTGGCACGCATCTTGTGCCTGTGGGCGAAGACCAGCGGCAGCATTTGGAGCTTTCCCGCGATGTGGCTATACGCTTTAACAATATCTACGGCGACGTTTTTACTGTGCCCGAGATTCATATCCCAAAAATTGGCGCGAAAATCATGTCCCTTTCGCATCCCGAGCGCAAAATGTCAAAATCGGACGATGAAAACAGTTGCATAAGCCTGCTGGACACCCCGGAGGCAGTTATGCGCAAATTTAAACGAGCCGTAACAGATTCTGAAACCGAAATACGCTATGATGTAGAAAACAAGCCCGGTATCAGCAATTTGTTAGAGATATATGCAATCACCTGCGGCATGACCATAAACGAGGCCGCCGCAGAATTTGCAGGCAAAAATTATGGCCAGCTAAAAACTGCCGTGGGCGAAGCTGTTGTTGGCAATATAATCCAGCCCGTGCAAGCCCGTTATAATGAGATTTCTGCCAATGCGGACTATCTGGATAGCATAATGAAAACCAATGCTGAAAAAGCCGCAAAAATTGGTGAAAAAATTTTGAAAAAAGTGAAGAAAAAAGTTGGATTTGTCGTATAGTATTATGGAGGTATTTTAGTGCATACCAAGGAAGGTGAATAACTTATGGAAATGGCAAATTGTGTAAGATGCAGAAAGGTGTTCCCAAAAATTAGAGAACCCATTTGTGAAGACTGCAAAAAGAAAGACGAGCAACTGTTTACCAGGGTTAGACTGTACCTAGAGGAGAACCCTACTTCCACCGTGCAGAAAATTTCCGAGGAAACAGGGGCTTCTGCCAAAAAAATCCTTTCGTGGCTTCGCGAGGGCCGCCTAGAAATTGCAGAAGCAACCGGCGACCTAAAATGCAGGCAATGCGGGGTGGATATAGCCACCGGGCAGTTTTGCGACCCATGCGCAAATGAAGTGAGTCGTCAAATTGACAGCATGATGAGCGAAAGACCCATGCTGTCAGCAGAGCCTGCCAAAAAAGGTATTGTAATGCACACACAAAATCGTAAATAACATTGTCAAAGTTTAGTCAAAGAAGATAGAAAATATATAGAGAAGGAGTGATATTATGTTGATTTGGGCTATTGTGTTGTTGGTTGTCGGCATTTTTATACTGGTGGTCGATGTCTACATCGAGGGCTTTGGTGTTTTGGGCGTGGTTGCCTTGGTTTTAGTAACCGCCTCGCTGTTTCTCACCGTGCTCTTTGTGCCTTTTGGCCAATTCATTGTCCTAGGCAAGCTTGTCCTCATGGTGCCCGGCGCATTCCTGTTTTTCCGTTTCTTAAAAACCAGGCAGCTGGATGGCAGATTTATTCTGACCGAAACCCTAGCTGAAGACAAAATCGACGTATCCGGTCTGGAGTATTTCCTTGGCAAAGAGGGTATCACAAAGACAGCTCTGCGCCCACAAGGCAAGGCGGATTTTAATGGCGCGGATGTAGAAGTTAGCTCGGACTCTAAATACATACCGGAAGGCAAGCGCGTGAAGGTTGTGGATGTGAAGGGCAAGAAGGTGCTTGTAGCCTTGATTGAGAACTAGGGCCTGTTCCCACTATAAGAAAATGTAGATTTGCGAGGCGATTTTTCGCCAATCAAGGAGCTGAGGACTGTCGTCGCCACCGTGCCCAAAGGCACGCTAGGACGAAGGGACGCAGAGTGGCGGAAATATCGACCGCAAATATGCGTTTT
>Ga0131853_10002022_pt1 | contig 36284 bp, 36 predicted proteins | sample TergutLab28metaG_FD_92764 | JGI IMG/M metagenome (GOLD analysis project Ga0131853, IMG submission 92764) | Labiotermes labralis P1 segment gut microbial communities from Petit-Saut dam, French Guiana - Lab288 P1 (version 2) (version 2) | ecosystem: Host-associated > Arthropoda: Insects >... | reverse complement strand
CAACGATGTTGGCGAGCGAATCTACACCCACAAGACCCTAGACGAACTGAAACACGCCATTGAACTAGTGACGGGCTAGGTACAGACACAGGGCGGAAATGTTGGTATCACTGGGGTTGCGGGTGGATAGGAACTATTAAGCATTTGCTACCACACATTTTTGGAGGTGCTCCCATGCCAAACCTTACAGACATTGCTATCATCGGCAGCGGCCCTGCGGGGCTGACTGCCGCATTGTATGCCGCACGCAACGGATTATCTGTCACGCTGTTTGAAAAACTCATGCCCGGTGGGCAAATGAACACCACGCCTGAGATTGCCAACTATCCCGGCTTTGCGAACATCGACGGTTTTTCCCTATCGGAAGCTATGTCTGAACAACTTGCACCGCTGGGCGTTGAGCGCGTCACAGCTGAAATTTCGACTTTGACCCGCGAGGACAGTGCATTCACCTTAGCAACAGACAACAAGCAATGGAGTGCCCGCGCCGTTATTTTTGCGGCAGGCGCATCGCGACGCAAGCTTGGCATTGCAGGTGAAGAGGCGTTCATCGGGCGCGGCGTGGGCTATTGCGCGGTGTGTGACGGCGAATTTTTCAAAGGAAAACCCGTGGCCGTCATTGGCGGCGGCAATACGGCACTCGAAGATGCGCTATACATGGCAAAGCTCTGTCCCGCAGTGCATCTCGTGCACCGACGGCAAGAATTCCGCGCCAGCCGCATTTTACAGCGTCAAGTACTGAATAACGATATTATCATACCGCATTTTGACCTCGTGCCGCTGGAAATCTCGGGCGACAAGCAGGTTGAGCGACTTACACTACAGTCAGTTGACAGCATGGAAACGTTAGTTTTAGACGTTGCGGCCGTATTCATCGCCGTAGGCAGCATTGCCGACAGCCATCTGATTGCACCGTTGGTTGAAACTGACGCACAAGGCCGTGTAATCGCCGATGAATCTTGCCAAACACCTGTGCCGGGGCTGTTTGTGGCGGGCGATGTCCGCACCAAACCACTCTACCAAATTGTCACAGCAACGGCAGATGGCGCCAATGCCGCCATGTCGGCGAGCTATTATTTGGAGGCATTAGAATGAGGCGACTTGACGCAAATCTACTCCGCCAGACCGTCGAAAAACTTTGTATCAAAGCCGCCATTGACTTACCGCAAGACATAGAAACTGCCTTGCAAACCGCCGCGCAAGCCGACACTTCTCCCTTAGCGCAAAACATCCTGCAAGACCTGTGTCGCAATGCTCAAATTGCCCGTGAAACGCGTTTGCCCATTTGCCAAGACACAGGCTTAACTATCGTATTTGTTGAATGGGGGCAGGAGGTTGTCATTGAGAATGGTGAGGTCAACGCCGCCGTCACACAAGGCGTGAGCGCCGCAAACCGCCAAGGCCTGCTCCGCGCCTCCATTGTCGCCGACCCCCTCCGGCGTAAGAACACTGGTGACAACACCCCCCCCGTCATACATATCAACTTCGTGCCGGGCAACAAAGTCAAGATCATCGTCCAGCCTAAAGGCTTTGGCAGTGAAAACATGGGCTGTTTGGCTTTCCTTCCGCCGCACAGCACGCCCGATGACATTATTGCACATGTCACCGAATGTGTGCGTCAAGCAGGCGCAAACCCTTGCCCGCCAATCGTTGTCGGCATAGGCCTCGGCGGCACGGCGGAAACGTGCTGTCTTGCCGCCAAACGCGCCTTATTACGTGAAATTGGACATCCTGCTTTTGATGAATTCTACGGCGACTTAGAAGGCCGCACCCTCGCCGCCATTAACGACCTATCCATTGGCGCACAAGGCATGGGCGGCAATACGACAGCACTAGCGGTACATATCGAACCCTTGCCAACACACATTGCCGGATTGCCCGTAGCCGTAAACATCTGTTGTCACGCCTTACGCCATGCTGAGGAGGTCATATGAAATATTCCGTCCGCTATGCTAAACACAGTGATATTGAGGCACTTGAACAATTATTCCAGCAACTCGCTGACACACATTATGAATTACGTCCCGACATTTTTAATAAAATTGCAGTCTATGACCGTGAAGGAGTATCTCACTTGTTGCAAGAAGAAAACCGCCATGTTCTCGTTGCTGTTGACGAGCAAGATTGCGTAGCGGGTTTTGTTTCTTGCAAGGTTGATGTCACAAATAAATCAGGCCGATACCCTGCGCGTTTTTTGAAAATATCAAATATTTGCACCGGCAAAGCTTTTCGCAAGCAAGGTATTGGGCAGCTTTTACTCAACGAAAGCCGAAATATCGCACATGAGGTTGGCGCAATACGTATTGAGTTAAACGTCTTTGCCAATAATCAATCCGCACTGGATTTTTACACACAACAAGGCATGACAGCACAATCATTGAATATGGAATTACCGTTGTAAAAAGCACCCGCCATTAAACGGCAGGTGCTTTTATCTTATCTATACTTTATTGCAACTCTGTAATGCGCAGCGACTTTACCGTCACCGTTGACCCGCGTCCCGTCGCGGGATAAATGGGGCCAGAAATCGTTTCGCCATCCCGCAATGCCTCAATATACTCAAAATCACAGCCTGCCCAGCGCACTTCACCGTTGACTTTAACTGCCATTACGCGCTCACCCAAAATCCATTCAACGTCGAGAAACTCATCGGCAGGAATACTGTTATCAACGCCCTCTGTCCAATGCTCATTGGCGCACGATGGGTCATTTATGCGCAACACATACGGCCCGCGTCGTCCGCTGTTAAACATCAGCCAGCCGCCATGACTAAAATTATCACGTCCACCGCTTAGATATATCCGCAGATTTCTGCCATCGGTTTTGGCGGTCATTTCAATTTTAAGCGGCAAGGTAAAGGCTTGCGGTGTGCCCATGCGCCCGTCACCACATTCAGGCGCGACATACATGACGAGATTACCCTCATCGTCATGCGACACATCGGTTCTCGCCTCGGGGTGCGGTTTCAAACATTTCGGGTCAAAGTCCACCGGCGCGGTGCGCGGTGCGAGTGCCTCTAACGCTGCCAACTCGGCCATGGCTTCGTCGTGCTTTCGTTTGGTGTCGGCTTCGCTTTCAATGGGAATCCAAATTTCTTTTGCCGTACCTTTGTCAACGTGCCGCTCAATCACTGGGAATCGTCGCCCGGCGCGCTTGAACTCAGATGCGGGCAGCCATTCGGTCATGGCCCGCTCATGCGCATCCTTTTCGGCAGTAATAATCACCCAACGCGACGCCGGCACGCGGTAGTTAATAAATCCCGGCGGTGCCACTTTATCAGATTCAACTGCGATTAAATAATCCTGTCGACCAAGATATTGCTGCGAATAGATGCCTAGGTAGCCGTCCGAGGCATCGTTCGCTAACGCTTGTAATATTTCGTAGTCACAGTCAGATGTGTTTCCGGGTTCCAGCCATAATCCAGAAATATCAATGTTCTCTTCATAACGATTCCACATACGCAATCGGTGCGCAACGACAGTAAAGGCTGGCTTTTCAACGATTTTGTAATTCATTTCAATCACTCCTTTGATTGAGAGTGTGAATTTGAGGGGTGAACAGTGTTTCAAAGACACATTGGTTTTGCGTGCTGACAATGGTGTTGTGCCGTGCAACTCCTTGAACGCCCGCGCAAAAGACGCCGGTGAGTCATAGCAGTATTTCAGAGCAATATCAGTAATTTTTTCACCGCCGTTTTGAATGTCGAAAACAGCTTGCGAGAGTCGACGACGACGCACATACTCAGAAATAGACATTCCTACCATGAACGAGAATATACGTGAAAATTCGTAAACGGAACAACCAACGATACGTGCCGGCACATCGTAATCGATCGGTTGAGTCAAGTTATTTTCGATATATTCTACAACGCGGTTCATGCCTTTGAGCCAATCCATGCAACCCCTCCTCTCATGGATTATGCTAACACAACGCCACGTATATTTCTACACATCTGTTGCGGAATTTAGACAAAAAGCCTTTCTACACATCCCCTAATGGATGGGCATCCATCGCCTGTCGCATATCCTGATTGGCAACGTGTGTGTAAATCTCGGTCGTATTCAAGTTCTCATGCCCCAAAAATTCCTGCACCACACGGATATTCGCGCCGCCGGCCAGCATCATTGTTGCCGCCGAATGCCGCAATTTATGCGCCGAATAATCGCTCATGCCAATCGCCGCCAAATGCTTTTTGACCATCTTGTGCAACGTCTGCACGTGCATCCTCTGCCCTCGTGACGATAAAAATAACGCCCGCGGATCAACGATATTGGGAATTTTGTCGCGCTCTGATATATATACCTGTAATGCCTCGCCTGCAAAATCGTTGAGATAGACAAACCGTTCTTTATTGCCCTTGCCCAGTACGCGCAATTGCTCGCCGTTCCAATCGTTGACGTTTAGCCCTTGCACTTCCGAAATGCGCAATCCACAAACAAGAAAAATCGCCAAAATAGCATAATCCCGCGCCTTTTGCTTGCCTTCCACACTTTTCAATAGCGTTTGGCTCTGCTCCAACGTCAAAAACTTCGGCAACGCCCGTTGCGGACGCGGCGAGTCAAGTTCGGCGATGGGATTTTCGTCTAAAACATGCACTTTCACCGTCAAATATTTGAAAAAACTACGCAAGCAAGACACTTTTCTCGCCCGTGATGCGGCAGTCAACCCAACATCAGAATGTTTGCTGTTTGGCTGAGTGAGCCGCTCACGGCTCAGATAGGTCAAAAAGGCGTAAACCTCATTCATCGTCACTTTTTGCAAAAATGCTTTATCAACATCGGCAATAGAAATATCATCAATCGGCGTATCTTTCGGCATATCACCACGGTGCACTTTCAAAAATCGAAAAAAGTGCCGCAAATCGAGAAAATACTCGTCGCAAGTCTTCTTTGAGTGGTTGCGAATGGACTCATGGTACGTAATAAAATTCCGCAATAATTGCGGCACTTCGCCCGATTTTCGATAGTCCATCATGATGCCCTCCTCTTCCTCTCAAGCCTTATACAACGCCCTCATGCGCTAGCAACCATTTCTTTACATCCAATCCGCCTGCAAAGCCTGTCAAACTTCCATTTGCGCCCAACACACGATGACATGGCACAACAATCCACAAGGGATTCGCACCCAGCGCCGCCCCAACAGCGCGCGAAGCCTTGGGCTTGCCGATATCTGCGGCAAGTTGCCCGTACGTCATCGCCTGCCCAAATGGAATTTCGGCACACCGTTGCCATACAATGCGTTGAAACGCCGTTCCGCCCGGGTTCAACGGCAGGTCAAATGCTTGCAATTTTCCGTCAAAATAATCCTGCAGCTGCGCCTCTGCCAAATCCAACACGGCATTGCAGGACGCGACGCCCTCAGCGCGCCGTTCACCGATTTCGCTATCCCCTTGTCTAAACGAAACCCGCGTAATATGCTGCCCGTCGCTTGCAATTGTCAGCTCGCCAATCGGCGTTGTAATTTTTCTCATAGCGTTACGCTCCAATTAATATCATTATACCACACGCCGGACATATACAATCCCTCGGGCGGTACTGTCGGCCCGGTCAACGTGCGGTCACGGCTTTCAAGCAGTTGCGGCAATGCGTCCGCCGCGATTTTGCCCTCGTTGACGTACAGCAATGTGCCGACGATGTTGCGCATCATGTTGTACAAAAAACCATTCGCCGTTACACTGATGTCAACAATCGCCCCACGCTGTGCGATAACAATTTCGCGCACTTCGCGTACCGTCGTTTTCGTTGTTCCGCCCGCGCCGCACAAGGCTTTGAAGTCATGCGCGCCGACCAGATATGCCGCCGCACGGCGCATTACATCAATACCCAAGTTGTGCTTATACCACATCGCGCGATTGTGCAACATCGGGTTACGAAATGGCGTATTGAGTATACGATACGTGTACCGCTTGCCGATGCAGTTGCTGATAACATTAAAATCCGCGGCAATTTCCTGTGCATAATCCACAACAATATCCGGCGGCAGCATGGCGTTGACCGCATTCGGCAACCGCGTTGCGGGGATATTCGATCTGCACCTAAAATTCGCCGCATACACAGCCGCATGTACACCCGCGTCGGTGCGTCCGCAGCCGTACAGCGTAATGTCGTGACAACAAATTTTCGCCAACGCCGCCTTGACAGTATCGCACACCGTAGGGACAGTCGGTTGCGATTGCCAGCCGCGGTACGCGCTGCCGTCGTAGGACAGACGGAGCAGGATATTTCTCATGTGACCTCCGTGAAGCTGTTATTGTTTTCTCGATATTATCTATCTGGCGCCCCTGTAAATTCATACAACCATCACCCCGCTTAGGTCGTTTCAACGCGCCGCGCAGTAATAGTAGAAAATACTCACACAACCCGCTTTATAGGTATTGATTTGAAGTCCTCATTCTCACGGAGCGGGTCAAACTGTTCAAATGTCAGCAACTCATAAAAACCCTCTGTCGTCGATTTGCCCGACGTATGCACCAGCATAACCCGCGATGAGTTATATTCAATCAAATCAAACCATGGTGCGGTGTATTTTTGCGTTGGTGCGTTTGCAACAATTTTATCGCATTCAATCGAGTGGAACAATAAGCGTTTAAGCAGCGTTACTACCTCGTCATGACGCTTTTGTTCAAGCATAAAATCGATTTGACGTCTTACGCAACCGCACATCATGAAGTGAAAATCGTTGTAATTGTCGTCGGTGATAAATAGATTGACCAACAACTCTTCGAGTTGCTTTGCTTCCAGTGTTGTATAGCGGCTGAGTATTGTCGTCAGTGTCCACAAGCTGTTCATCAACATATTTTGCAAATGCTTTGTGTGCTCGTCACCCGACAAACAAAAGAGCATGAGTTCATCTTTGCTTGGAATAGGGCTTTCCGGGTAAATTTCGACGTATTTTAAGGCTTCATTTTTACGGTTTCGGTACGACAGATATTGCACAATGCCCGAAATCGCATCACCTTTAAGTGTAACATCGTCGGTGTTTTCAATGACGGTCGCAAACATTTTAATCGCCTTTTCCTGTTCAGCGGCATACCGCTCGTTGTCTTCGCACTCAAATGAGCGACTTGCTGTTGTCCACGCAAAATCTTTGAGATACTTCATTACACCGGGGTATTCGTGCGTCAGCGTTTCGGCGATTTCATGCCGCTTGGCGAGGTTTCCCGATTTGTAAGTTTCTTGATATGCCGCTTCGAGGTCGGCGCGGTGTTGGTCGGGTTCAAGTTTATCCAACCCGAGAAGCTCGTCGGCAGTTACGTTGAACAGCCGCGCCAACGGCACAATCATTGATAAATCGGGGTTGGATATGCCTGTCTCCCATTTTGAAACGGCTTGATACGATACGCATAAAAAATCGGCCAATTTTTCTTGCGTCATATCGTGTTTGCGACGCAGTTCTTTAATTTTGTTTCCGAGCATAATTCTACCACCTTTCGTTGCAATAGTAACAGATTTTACGCAGAGAAACAATAACTTGGTTTTTGATTAAAACTCAATCGCAGGTTGAAATTTATATTTTCAATGGGCAAAATCATGTCCAAAATATAAATACCTACACTACACCCCATACACACGCATAACAATCAGCCCAACCAATGCCGCTACACAGCTTAAAATCACCGCGCCATCCAGCCACTGCCAGCGCAACACGCGCAATCGTGTCCGCCCATCGCCGCCGTTGTAGCAACGACACTCCATGGCAATTGCAAGCTCATTTGCTCTGCGAAATGCCGATAAAATCAGCGGAATCAACAACGGCAACAACGCCTTCATTCGTCGGAAAATATTGCCGCTTTCAAAGTCTCCGCCCCTTGCGCGCTGCGCGCTGATAATTTTATCAGTTTCCTCAATGAGCGTCGGAATAAACCGCAACGCAATCGTCATCATCATCGATAACTCATGCACAGGTACACGAATGAGTTTTAGGGGCGCCATGGCGCGTTCCAGTGCATCGGTCAGCTGTATCGGCGACGTCGTATATGTCAGCAAAAATGTTGCGCTAATCAACATAAAAATCCGCGACACCATCATGGCGGCCATAATAACGCCCTCCCGCGTGATGCGAATAAACGTCCATGAAAGCAACACATCACCCGGCGTGATGAGCATATTGATAATAGCCGTGAAAAGAATCAAAAACAGTACCGGCTTCATGCCGCGTACCAGCACCTTGATTTTCATATGACATGAAATCACTGCAATCATCAGCCACACCGACATCAAACCGTACTGCCATGCCGTCCGTGCCAAGAACAACGCTGTGACAAAAACCACCAGCATTAACAGTTTGCCGCGCGGGTCAGCTCGATGCAATATCGAATTCCCGGGAAAATATTGCCCAAGCGAAATATCTTTAAGCATCGCTGCGCCCTCCCCTCACTAGGGATAGAAGCATCTCCACCGCCTGCTCAACAGTATGTACACTTACATCAATACCGTCAACGCTTTGCGCCAACTTCGCCATAACCTGTGTCACTTGCGGCGGCGCCAAACCGTTATCATGTAGCAATTCAAACTGCTCAAACACCTCGCGCGGCGTACCGCTTGTCAGTACACCACCTCCTCGCAGAACAACGATGCGGTCAACCGTTTCAGCAATCTCTTCCATGCCATGCGTTACTAAAATCACAGTCGCGCCGGTGGTGGTGTGATATTGTTTGATGTTTGCCAATATTTCATCACGCCCTGCGGGGTCAAGCCCTGCTGTCGGCTCATCTAAAATCAGCACTTGCGGACGCATAGCAAGCACCCCGGCAATCGCTACACGGCGCTGCTGCCCACCTGACAGCGCAAATGGAGACTCGGTCAACAATGATTCATCCAACCCAACTGCCGCAAGAGCCTCACGCACCCGCACAGCAATTTCCTCCTCACTCAACTTCTGATTGCACGGCCCAAATGCAATGTCAGCCTCTATTGTCTGCTCAAACAGTTGATATTCGGGATATTGGAACACCAACCCAACCTCAAAGCGCAGCTCGCGTAATTTATAACCCTTTGCACTAATATCGTCTCCATTGAACAAGACTCTGCCCGACGAAGGCTTGAGCAAACCGTTCATCAGCTGATTTAGCGTCGATTTTCCAGACCCGGTATGCCCAATTAACCCCAAAAATTCACCCTTGCCGACACTAAACGAAACGCCATCCAGCGCACATTTTTCAAAAGGCGTATCGGCGCCGTACACATAGGATGCATCTTGGATTTCAAGAATGCTATTTGTAAGGGCGCACAGTGCTTGCCCACTATCCTCAGCAAAACTGGCCGATATTTGCGGGCGAACACTGTGCGCCCCTATGGCAGCGCGCTCCCTCAGCCACGTCGCCAACACATCTGCCGTTTCTTCTACCGTCAGCGCATCAGCCAACACATTCGCCCCATGCGCATTAAGGTTGTGCAATAACGCCACTGTCTGCGGCACGCCAAGCGATAATTCCTGTAATGCCCCAACCTGTTTGAACAGTTCACGCGGCGGCGCATCCATGACAATGCGCCCTTCGTGCATAACCAATATGCGCGACGCGTTTACCGCCTCTGGCATATGGTGTGTCACCAGCACGATAGTCATGCCCAGTTCACGGTTGAGCTTATGTAAAGTTTCAAGAATTTCGATACGGCCGACCGGGTCAAGCATGGCGGTTGGTTCGTCCAATACAAGGCAATCGGGCTGCATCGCCAACGCACCCGCGATGGCAATACGTTGCTTTTGTCCACCCGACAACTTGTGACAAGCATGTTTGGCATACTGTGTCATGCCGACGATGCGCAACGCCTCGTCTACGCGCTTTCGCATTTCAGGCTGTGGCACGCCCAAATTTTCGCAGGCAAATGCAACATCCTCTTCCACAATGGTAGCTACCATTTGATTATCGGGATTTTGGAACACCATACCGACAGTTTGTCGTATTTTTAGCCAATTTTCCTCATCGGAAGTAGTCAGTCCATTGACTGTCACTTCACCCTCTACAGGCGTTAAAATAGCATTTGTCATCTTAGCAAGTGTCGATTTTCCCGAGCCATTATGCCCCAAAATCGCCACAAATTCACCGCGTTCTATCGTTACATTGATGTCATGCAAAACCTGTTTCGATTCAGCGTCTATACGTTTATAGGCGTGATTCACGCCCTTGAATTGTATCATTTTGTCTATCTCCTGTCACGCCTCATACACATCACGTTGCCATCAAAATTTCGCAAACCTCGACAGAAGTGTGGTTCTACCGTTCCAATTTTGATGTGCACCTACTCGACCGCTCTCGGTTGCCACCACGCCGACGCCCCCGCCGGCAAAATTAAATTTCGCGACGCAATCGGCAACCCCAATTCGCCCGATTCAGTGCGTCCTCGCTCGCAGTCGCCGGCCGCTCCAAACACCGCCGACAACATCGCTTCCATCACCGACGGCGAAAGTCCTGTAGTATAAGTGTTCAACAGAACGAAGCATGGGTTTTCGCTCAGTAATGGACGACATCCAATTAAAAAATCATACAAGCTGTCTTCCAGCTTCCACACCTCGCCAGACGGCCCTCGACCATACGAAGGCGGATCTAAAATAATGGCATCATACCGCACGCCGCGCTTAATTTCACGAGCAACGTACTTGGCACAATCGTCGACAATCCAACGAATCGGTGCATCACGCAAGCCCGATAACTCAGCATTCTGCCGCGCTTGCGCCACCATGCCTTTGGCAGCATCAACGTGCGTCACGTGCGCTCCCGCCGCCGCTGCCGCAACAGTTGCACCGCCTGTGTAAGCAAACAAATTGAGCAATTTAACAGGGCGGCCGTTGCCTATACGTTTCTTGTGCGCCTTAATCAGCATATCAATTCTATCCCAATTGACTGCCTGTTCAGGGAACAACCCAGTATGTTTGAAATCCGTCGGCTTGATAATAAACTTCAGCTGCCGATATGATATAGGCCACGGCTTAAGCGGTCGGCAGCATTTCCATCGCCCCCCGCCGCCCTCACGGACGTATTTTCCGTCAAAAGCCTGCCACTTTGGATGTTCTGGCGACATATGCCAGATGACCTGCGGGTCAGGACGTGCCAAAACAACATCGCCCCACTGTTCCAAGCGATACCCGCCTGTCGCGTCGATGAGAGTGTAGTCTTGCCATTGATTGCTAATATACATACAGTGTATTTTACCACGAAGACACGGATTTTGCAAGCATTGCGTGTACCTATATAATTTTACCTATGATTGATTATACCTCGAACAACAAATCTGTGTCAACCCTCCCCTATTCGACATACTATGGCAGTGAAATGCAAATTTCAATAAGTTATCAAACAAACCACATTCCAAGGAGGTATCCCATGCAATCCACGCCTAAATCCACACTCGAAAAAGCTCACGAGCCTTGCGCTGTTGGCGCACTCCCCGATGTCGGCTATTTGGCCAATACCTATGTGCCATATCAAATGCCGTGTCGCCAATACAACGCCGACGAAGGACACATTCGTGGCACACTTTTCCCAGGCCTTGACTTGCCATTCCAGAACCGCATCAACACCCAAACCCTCAACGGCCCGATGTCGGAAGTCATGGCGTTAGGCTTCGCTGTGCATGAGTTAGGTCTATATCTCGACATACACCCCAATGACAACGAGGCATTAGAGCTATTCAACACCTACGTCAAATTAATGAAAATCGCACGGGAGAAGTACGAGGCCACGCATGGCTCATTGACTATGGCAACCGCCACCGACGGCGAGTACACTTGGGCAAAGACCCCATGGCCTTGGGATCCGGCGCAAAATAAGATGGAGGGCTAGATTATGTTTGTTTACGAAAAAATGCTGCAATATCCTGTTCGGGTAAAAACGCCAAATCCACGCTTGGCAAAGGTGATTATGACGCAGTACGGAGGAAGCAACTTATTTGCTCAAATTTCCATATTTATTCGACACAATGTGCTATATTTCGCAACTTTTATAGCAAATTAACCTAGGCTCTCATTATGGTCTTTTTCAACTTTAGGCTATCTATCCTAATCAAAAAGGCAGTTATTAAGCATTTCTTAATAACTGCCTTTGTACTTCCTTATTCCCAGATTCCCTTATTGCTATCCCAAGTCTTTTGCCATTCTGTTTCTTTAACAATTGATTCATACACAGGCTCAATGAAAGCAGTTATTTCTTTGATCACAACAGCGAACTCCAATGTTTCATTTTTGATATTTTTCAAGAAATATCGCCACTTGCTTTGCATATCTGCATCATTAGCAAGCCCAATAATCCGTTTGAAACTGTTCTTTTCATAAAGTGTACCACGATTTTGCAATGTTTCAAAAATAGCACTTTGAAGCTTCGCCCCATCAAAGTCAAACGTTTTTGCCAAATAATAAATGTCATAAAAATCTTTCATGCGTCCTGTAAGTTCAAAACGTTGTAACATTGCGTCAAACTTTTCTGCAATGGTACTTTCAATCGAATAGGTGCTAACCTCTGGTGCGTAAAAGTCTGGTAGTTGTGTGTTAATCTTTCTAAATTCAGATTTCGGCACAATAACATCGCCAACGCCGATATCAACATTAAACGGCACACGCACATTTTTTATGTATCCTATAATCTGCGCACTGACCCCTTTATATTTGCGTTGTGGCGATATTTCTTCATAACCCTTTGCTTCCATCTTTATATAATCATTGCCTGTCGGAGCTGCAAGGATTTCTTCAATGATCACTTTTATGTCAGCAATCGAACTCGGTTGTTGACGTAGCAAAAAATCTACATCAATCGTAGCACGGCTTTCAAAGTTGGTAAGCGTATAAATAAACAACCCGCCTTTTAGCACAAGGTTATCAACATATTTTGATTTAGAAAGACGGCGCAAAAATTCTTCTTGAAAAAATAGCTGTAAGCATAGTTGATAGCTAATACCTGCGGCTTTTGCTTTATTTTTAAGTTTTGCAAGTACAGAAGCACCAATATCCACCATTATAGCCATACTCCTATCAAATTTTTAACTTTCTCTTGAACTCGCAATAACTTTGCATATTGCATCAAGTTCGGTATATTCTTTTTAGGGTCTTTCACATAGCCTTGAATGGCTTTGTTGAAAAGCTCTTTATCCATTTTACCCATATAACGCAAGCAATCACAAATCACACGCTCACGGTCATAAATGCGAACTGGAATTGTATCAACTTCCCCAACAACAATACCAAGATTTAATATATTTTCTTCGAGAAAATAAGTTTTCACAAATGGATAATCTATTTTTATTCTGCTATATTTTGATATTTTTTTATCTACTGCTAAGTGCCATTCAGCTGGGGTGCGATCACTATACCCATAATAAAACAACGCCGTATTCATGCAAAAAATGGCATCAGGAAATAGACGGTTTATGATATTGATTTCACTGGCACTAGATTCATCGTTCAAATAATAATAACCTCGCTTTATCTTTTCAATCACTCCATCACTCAACAATTTTTGAATTTCATTATAGTATATCTTTTCCGCATATAGCTCCGCTGTCCGCATAACAAAATCATGTTTCTTAAACAGGCTTCTAACTTCGTTTATTGCTCGCATATCGTCCTCCTACTAAACTTCACACAACTACATCGTGGCGCAGTCTTTTTAATAATTATAGTATGGACAAGCAAATCTGTCAATGCCTGTACGTCAATTTCAAGGTCTTAGCCTTTTTCTCATAAGTGATTTTACTAATCAAAAAGGCAGTTATTAAGTATTTCTTAATAATTGCCTTTGTATATATTTTGTAATATCTTCTATGTACTTGTGCTATCGTTATCTATTTTAGACATTGCTTCTTCAAACGCAACATAGCGATCAAAATCACTTTCAAATATCCTATCCTGTATAATGCGGTATTTTTCAAACTGCGTTTCAGCGTGTAGCTTTGCTTGTTCGTGTGATACTTTCCCTGCTCCTGTTAATATCTCATCGCCGTTAAACTCTAAAAAACCATCTAAACGTACCGCCCAATCTTCCATCGACATCGGAATTTTACGCTCTGCTTGTAATTCAGCAAAATCAAGATAGACAGACACAATGCGTTCAAGGTAGCGCATTTCATCTTCGCTTAAATAATTTTTCGCAATAGATACATCTGCCTTAATAACCTTTCCATCAGGCGCATTTTCCCATGTAGTAAGCCCCATGTGCTGCTTTTCAGCATCGGCACGAGCTGCAATAAGCTCGGCGGCTGTATGCCTATGTGTAGCATAATGTAATTTGTTTTGCACTAATTTGAAAAAGTCATGAGTTGTTTTTGCCGTCTTATCATAGTCAAATGCCGTAGCATATATATCTGTTATTTTCTGATAAAATTTGCGCTCCGAGGCACGAATTTCACGGATATATTGTAATTGTCTTTCAAAAAACTCATCGCTGAACATATGCCCTTTTTTAATCCGCTCAACGTCCATCGTCCAACCTTGAATTGTGTAATCTTTAACAATCTTCCCCGACCATTTACGAAATCGCACGGCACGATCATTGTTTACTTTAAACCCCACGCCAATAATCATTTGTAAGTTATAATGATTGGTATCATATTTTTTTCCATCATCGGCAGTTATAAAGTATTTCTTTATAACTGAATCAGCCAGCAACTCACCATCATCCAAAATTTTCTTAATATGTTGTCCTATGTTTTGCACACTAACATCATAAAGCTCCGCCATCATCTTTTGCGTAAGCCAAATATTTTCGTCCTCATAGCGCATTTCTAAACTCTGATCATTATCACCTGTCACAGCAATATAAGTCAGATACTCCGCTGCTCCACTACGAATGTTAGCAACTTTTTTGTCTTTACTCATGCGTACCATCCCCCTATCATTTATGTTCCTTATTTTATCACATCGTAGTAACGCATTCAAGCTACAATTTATACGTCAATTTCAACACCTTAGCCTTTTTCTCATAAGTGATTTTATCAATTAAAAAACGAGCTGTTTCGCATTTAATCTCAAGGTCAATCGTATCATTGGTTAGTAAGTCATGAACATCTTTTAGTCGCCTTTCGATTGTCTGTTCATTATTAGCCGATAATAACCTTTCTCTAAGCTCAACTAATCTATCTTTGAGTGCTTCGCGTTCTGTATCTAAGGAAGCCTTATTTGCTTTGTATTCATCAAGCGTATCAATGCCATTGCGATACGCTTCTTTTATTCGGTCTAGCTTTTCCTCATACGCATCAAACTGTTTATCAATAACATCATACTCAGCACTATTTTCTGTATCTGTTTTTTTAGGCACAATCGTTAATTCAATCGGCGCGGTATAGTCTTTTTGCAGTTGCTCTAAAACTAAATTTTCTAAGATGGGATATCTAGCCGAGTTACTTGTCTTACATTTACCTTTGGCATATCCGTTGCATTGGATATATTCCCCTGCCGAGCGTACCAACCTTTTATCACAAGTGCCACAACGTATAAGTCCATGTAGCCACGTTACTATTTTTGCATCGGATCTAGTGCGATACGGAAAAAGCTCTTTATTCTTTTTGGTAATCACTTGTGCTTTATCCCACAATTCCTCTGATATAATCGCCTCATGCTCACCATCAGCAATAATACTATCAGGGTGATTATAATTAAACTTTGCTTTCCCTGTTGGTGTCCATCTCGTTTTGCCTATATAAACAGGGTTATTTAGTATATAGGCAACGGTTCTATTGTGAAACGCATTGCCACGCTTTGATTTAATCCCTAATTCGCCTAAGTAAATCGCCAATCCTCGCATTGAGAGTTCCTTAGAGGCAAACTTTTCAAATATCATGCGGACTATTTCAGCTTCATGTGGCACAACGACTAACCTTTTATCTTTCATCACATAACCAAACGGCGGTGTTGTTTGATATTCACCACGGTGCGCCTTTTCAGTCATTCCCTTTTTGACTTCCTCTGACAGGTTCAAAGAATAATATTCTGCCATTGCTTCAAGCATCGCTTCAAGGATAACCGAAAATTTATCATTCTCAATGCTTTCAGTAATTGAAACAACCTTTATATCTGCTTCACGGCTTAAAAGTGATTTATAAACAACACTATCTTCTCTTGAGCGAGCGAACCTATCAAATTTATGGACAAGGATTACATCAAAGGGCTTTGGCTTTGATTTAGCGGTTGCAATCATCAACTGAAAGGCTGGTCGTTTATCTGCTTTTCTGCCTGATATACCCTCATCTATATAAATATGCTCATCGCTCAATGTGATATTATTTTGCTCAGCGTAATGCTTTAATGCCTTTAATTGCGCATCGGGTGAATATTCGGTTTGGTCATCTGTTGATACCCTTATATAACAAGCTCCACCTATAATGCTACCACCCGCCCTTTATATACAAAATAAAATGCTTTCCTAAGAGGGAAAACATTTTACTCAATAATACGGTGATTGTGGCTTGTCCTATGACATTAAACTGGCGTATACTCTTTATATTCTAGCTCCAATCTAATTCTTTCAAGTTCTATTAAAAGTTCTTTCACCTTTTCAATGTCTATGTCCTTGGTATTTTTTGATTTAACAAAAATTGTGTTAATCAAATCTTCTAAAAACTCTACTTCGCTTAATTTATCTTCTATTTGCTTCTTTATTTCTTCCATATCAAGGATAACACCATAGTCAAAACAAAAACTGGCAATCTCCTCAACCAATATATCTTTTTTCATTTTCCAAAATCCCCCTATTTTCGTTCTACTTCTCTACCAATAAACTTAAAACATCGGCAAACTTAAAAATTGCGCTTCGCTTTAACTTCTTAAATTCATTGCTATCACTGTTATTAAAACCTAACAAATCGATTATTTCATCTTCGTATTTTCGATTTACGAAATATTCAGCTAAGTATTGCTGTTCCTCATCGGACAAAATGCTTTTCGCCCAATAATAATTCGCTAGATACTTTCTTAATTCTTCCTCGGTACACTCTTTGGCTGACAAGCCGAAAATATCTTTGCCGACCTTAATATATGGCTGTCTTTCAAACTCGCTTGAAAAATCATAGTTTGCCGTCAAGCCCTTTTGAGCGTTTAACTTCGCCCATTCCCATTCTAGATTTTCTAAATTGATAAAATAATTATTTACATTTCTCTTTGTTTCTTCAAAATTAAATTGTTTCAAGTTTTGACTTGATAATGTTCTGTTTCTATACATGAATTGTACCCCCTTAGAACTAAAAGAGGGCAGTAAAAAATGTTGTTTACTGCCCTCTTTATTTTATAGTGTTTCCCCAAAATCTTAAATAGCTCTTTTTACATAAAAGCTCCCCCTCAATTACAGTTTAGCAAATTTTACCGTCGTAATTTGTCGGTATTTGTCAAACATACAATTATTTTTTGTAAGTGCATAATAACCCCACCCTTTCCAAACAAAAAGAACCCGCAGTGTTGGCGGGTTCTCATGCCTTTTGAGAAATTTTCTCATTGTACCCATTATAACAGCTTCACACGGTAATGGAAGGGGTAAATATCGGTGATTTACTAGGCAGGTTAGCTGTCATTTAGGGGTGAGTTTAGCGTTACTTTTCCGTAAATAAAAAAGATGCAAAACTTTGCATCTTAGTGTATTCTTTGAATTGTTGTAGCTTTCACTCACATTGGGGAACTTCGATACCATCACATGATGGTATCGGAATGCCCCATTTTATTTTATTAATTCCTCAATATTCCATTCAATGATAATATCTCGCTCGTTTGTTTCTTCATTCACTTTTCCAATGTAGATTTTGTTAATGAATTCATCAACAACAACTTTGTTTAGTGTATTGATTTTTTTATATTTCTTCAAAACGCTTATGATACTATCTTTCTTGGCGGTTTTAAGTTTAAGTAAACCTAATTCTTCATTTATTATCCTAATTCGCTTGTTATTGTCTTCTAGCTCTTGCAAGAATAATTCACGTAAGGTTAAGAATTCTTCTTCCGATATGATTTTTCTCATCTTATCTTCATACAAGCTCTTGTGATAACTGTTTTGCTCATTTACTTTTTTTAATAACTTCTCTTTTTCTTGTTCAAGCGCACTCATCCTATCAGGGTATTTGCCCTTAACATTTTTATTAGCATGGTATTGTTTTTCTAATGAGTTTTTATCATAAAATTTCCGAAGCTGTAAATTGATTTCATCAATAACGGCACTTTCTAACATATCCAGTCGTATTGACTTGTTATTAGAGCAAGCGCGATACTTCTTTGCCCCTTTGCATTGTAAATATGCCCTTTTCTCGTTAAGTTCGCCTTTTACCCGATAAACATTTCGCATAAATAATTTCTTACATTCATGGCAATAGACCTTTTGACTAAAAAAATGTATTTCACCTGTCTTAATCGGGCTTTCATGGGTGCTTAATCTTTGTTGCACACTAACCCAAGCATCTATATCAATAATCGGCGCATGAGTATTTTCCTTAATGCTCCATTTGTCTTTGTTTACGGCTATTTGTCTGCGGTTTTTATAGCTAACCGATGTTCTTTTTCCCTGCACTAAGTTACCAATATAAGCCTCGTTTCTTAACATTCGCGCGATTGTATCAATCGTCCATTCAGCTTTTGCATAATCTAAATTACAACAAACAAAGTTACTGCCATTTTCCTTTTTATAAACTGATGGCGTGGGTACTTTCTCATCATTTAGTATTTTAGATATTCTGTAATACCCCAGTCCATTTTTATAATGCTCAAATATCTTTCTTACAACATTTGCCGCCACTTCATCAATAATCAATTTATGCTTATTGTTAGGGTCTTTCATATAGCCATAGGGCGCGAAGCTCCCCATAAACAGCCCGTCATCTCGCTTATTGCCAAGCGATTTTTTAATGTTGTCCGACAGCTCTTCTAAATACCATTCGTTAATCAAGCCGTTTATCTGTCTTGATTTTTTATTGCCCTTAACCGTTGTATCGGCGTTATCAACAATACTTACATACCGAACGCCCCACTGGATAAACTTGTTGTGCAGATACTTTTCAATTTCTTCCATATCTCTTGAAAATCTGGCTTGCGCTTTACATAGCACTAAATTTATTCTGCCACTTTCGCAATCTTTAATCATTCTCTCAAAATCGGGGCGATATACGCCCGCACCCGAGAAATCATCATCGCTATAAATATCTACAACGTCCCAACCATTTGTCAAAGCATACTTTAACAACATACTTTTCTGATTTTGAATACTGTCACTATCATCTTTTACATTCTTCTTATTTCTATCCTCATCAGATAATCTACAATACACCCCTACTTTTTCTATCATAGCTTATCGTCCCAATCTATTGAGTGATAAGCTACAACAATTAAATCTATACAAATTTATTATATCGTACCCGCTCAGTTTTCACCACCTTGATTTTCTAAATTGATAATGATTTTTAGAAGTTTATAATTGAACAGCTCTATAAACTTTTCAGATGAAATATCCTTATTCTTAAATGTACTTCTTACTTTTAATCTTATATTCAACCTAAATTGAACCCCCTTATAGTTAAGATTATTACTGCACATAAAAAAGAATGCCAACGAAACGTTGGCATTTTAAAAATTCATTCTTGCATGGCAAGTACCAGTTGGCACAAATCATAAAAAGATGTTTTCTTCCGCTTGATTTTGGCTAGTGCCGTATTTAAATCGATTTCACGGTCTAAATATTGCCTCACAATATTTAGCTCTCTTTCAGTTCTCACCGCCTTGGGCCTACCGCACGTTTCGCCCCGATCTTTGGCAATTGCAATCCCGTCCGCCTGTCTGCTTTTGATTTTCTCCCACTCAAGCGCCGCTTGAAACGCCGAAGTGTGCAAGAGTATGTCACGCATAAAACGGCTCACCAAATCATCGGTGATTTGGTCGCTATCAAGCATCGGCGTATCTAAAACTTTAATGAAAACTTGTTTCTCATCTTCAAGGTATTTCCATGTTTTGATTATGCCGTCATAATCACGGCTTAGGCGGTCGATGTTCTCAATATAAAATATATCGCCCGCTTTAAGCTGTTTTATTAGCTTCTCAAATTTGGGCCTAGCTTTGCTTCGCCCGCTTTCTTTTTCGATGATGATATTTTCTTTGGGAATGCCTAGTTTTTCGATTCTGATAATTTGCCGATATTCTTTTTGTTTTTTGGTTGATACCCGAATGAGTGCGTACTTATTTTGCATGATGTAACCCTCCCGCGTTTGTTATAATAGCCCATTTTAACAAACGCAGATAGTCCGCGAAAGGTATGCCTTTCGCGGACTATGCCCATATTAGCAGAAACCACATCATTTGTCAATAACTGTCACAAGAAGTTGTTTAAACGCCTATTTTTAGGCGTTTTTCTAAACCCACAAGCTGTCACTTTTACTCTCCGTGAAAGGCATACCTTTCACGGAAACATTAAAACTTCATACTTTATGGAGTTTTTTTATGTGGAATAATTTATTCGAGAAAAGGAGCAAACAGCCATGATTAAAGCCGATCAACTAAAGGAATTTAAGCGTAGAAAAGGATTTGAAATTAATAGTTCTGATAGTTCACTTAATCAAATAGGTGCTATAATCCAAGAAAAATCCGATGCGCGCGGACTTCCTCTTGGCACTGCTATGGATAGGATTAAAAGTGGTGGTTTGTTTAATAGAAACATTGTTGACTGTCTTGTAATATACAACAAACATCACCCACATGAATATTTCCGCATAATTATTACATTGAAGAAACAAGGTAACACTAATTTTGTAGAGTTTTTTTACTATGGATACAGTAAAAATGAAGTGAACGAAACAAAAGTTGAAGAAAGACGCTCCTCATTGAGCGGTAAACTACTCAATGCTATAACAGAAAAAAAACATACCGCCAAGTATGATGAAGAGAAATTTTATTATAGTTCATTAGGTGATATTTTTGATGAATTACATGACTTTTATTTTTTAATGAATGATATGTTTGACGGAATACTTAACTAAACAACGCTTAATTGAGCAGAGATAAATTGGCAAACACATTCCGCAAAAATAAAACAAAAGAGGTAACACAAATGAATAGTAGCGATTATAACAGATACTTATCAGTAATCAAAACTGCAAACGACACCGAGGATAAAGAAGCACTTAGGAATATACAAAAACAGTTAGTTTCTGAGTATGGGCTGAGTGACAATGATGTCAATCGTCTATTAAACGAATTCCGTTACAAGGTCTAATAATTAAAATTAATTTATCTCTGCTCTTGTCGATAAAGAAACAGGCAAGCGATTTTGTCGTTACTTGCCTGCTTTTTTTTCATCTAGCATTTTAGTAAACCAATTCGTGCGAGGTAGGAAAAATGACACTTACAACTTATGAATGCCCTAATTGCGGAGGAGATATTCCATTAACCGATTTAACGAATATTTTTACATGTCGTTTTTGTGGCAGTGATTATGCCGTAGATAAGGAATGGGAGAAAAAAGTTGAGTTTGCTACGGAAAGTGCAAAGAAAATACTAGTAAAAAGCATTAACGACTTTGAGCACCCCGAAATTGAAAATAAAATTTCTATTATTGATGCCGAGAAGTATAAAAAACTTAACGAAGGTATTTTGTTATTTGAAAAGCTAAGAGAGTACATAAAGATTAAGGAAAGTGCAAATAACCGTGAGATAAATAGCATCGAAAACAAAATAGGAATAGATTATGACGAAATACTATCCAAGCGACCTACCCCACCCAAGCCACGCGAGAAACCAAGCGGTCCGAAAGTAGGTAGTTTTCTTAAAAGGCTTCAAAGTTCATATGTGGTATTTAGTCTTTTTCTATGGATCGCTGTTATTGTTGATACTGTAAACGATGACGGTGCTGGTACTGGCATGGTGGTCTCATCTGTCTTATTGGGTTGGTTGATAGCAATATTGTGGCCGGGTGCGATTGCTGATATGCCACCTCATCTTGCTGTTATTACTTTAATTGCCTTTGGTTTAACTATTATAGTGCCAATAATAATTTGGATAGTAGAATCTGCGAGGGAAGACCGTTTTTGGAAGAATTTTTCGGAGGCAGAAAAAGAGACCGAGAGAGCATTTAAAGAGGCGGCGAAAAACTTCGAACTTAATCTCGAACCGTCAAAAGAACATTTAGATAAAGCAAGGGTCGAAAAACGAAAAAAATTCCAAAATGAAAATTTTATCTTGTCGCAGAAAATAACTCTAATAGATACTGCAATGCCAGAGTTTATCAAACTAAGGTCAAGTGCAAATATTCTTAAACATACAAGTAAATTTAATAATTTGTCTGCAAAGGAATCTATTAATTTAATTGACTTTGCGGTAGATAGAATGAAACGTATAAACGATTCATCATATACTTTCGATGATGCTTGTGTAAACTTCACTGGTAAAAATAACGATGTATATTTGCCTTTTGATGTTGATGATTACAAATATAGTGGTGTTTTATCGGTAGATGTCAGCAAAGTTATCAAGAAAGCCATATTACACGTCAACCCCGATGCGGATTTTCATTAACTCTCTCCAACCTCTCAATCCTAAGTGTAATTTGCGGGTGAGTGCTGAATAATCGCTCTTTTAGGCTTGGCTTCCTCCCCATCGACACATTATGTATCTCTGTCAAAACTTCGGCAAGCTCCGCGCCATATCCGCAGTTACTCGCAAAATCATCGGCTTGATACTCATGCCGTCGGCTCGAACGCAAGAGTATCAACTCACCGACTAAATCAATGCCTTTAAAGAAGAAGTAAATAATATGGTACAGCCCTCTAAAAGCGCGCATAATTGTTGATTCCTTGGCTTCCTCTTTCGTAATATGATTTTTCAGTCCAAATAGCTGTTTTAATATTAACATCATCGGCAGATTACCAACGATGGAAAGTAAAAGTGCTTGCGTATGCCAATGCGAAAAATGCCCGAACTCATGCGCGATCAGTCCCTTTATACTTTCATCACTAAGTAGCTCGACACTGCCCCTTGTCAGCACCATTGTTTTTTTACCAAAAGCAAAAGCATTGATGTCCATATCTTCGGTGATATATAATTTTATCTTTCTTGATAAATTAGGGTTTGCTTTTATTGCCCCCTCATAAACTTCCTTAAATAGTGGCAAGAGCCTTTCTTTTTCTGCTTTTACCCTAAGCGTTCTAACGCCCGATAGTATGCGCCACAGCCATTCAGCCATCGGCGATAACGCAAGCGGTACGGTTACAATATAAAAGTAAATCGCATAGCCTGCCGTAAATACAAAAAACAAGAGAAAATAAAATAAGAACCAAGTGATATACGCCCAGTTCGTTTTTACTGCCCTTAAAAATTCCAAAGTGATATTAGCTAGACTTGAACCGATTTTTCTTAACATAAACTTTCTCCTTGTTTCCCTAAAATGGCTTGTTTATGTTTATTTTGGTGTGGAGCATTTTATCCCTCGAAACGAAAATTGCTTTGCCTGTACCCAGTAGTTTTATATCATCGGGATGATAGAGATACTCGCGAGTTTTTCTAAGTGACCCTAAATCAGTGCTTTTAACCTCGCCAGACTCCCCGCTGATTTGATAGGTCGCTTGCATGGTTTCGCGTGTGCCGATTACGTTGCTCCAATGCTCGGCGTTGGTCGAGCTGTTTTGTCTTAGGACAATATAGTTGTTGCAGTTCTCAATAATCTGCTCCTTAAATTCGGGCGATACATGGTCTAAATCGGATAGGCTTTGCGTGGCAAGCACGCAAGTTATATTCGCCGAGCGTGATTTATTGACTAAATCGAGAAGTGAGACAGAAGCATAAACATTGATTTCATCTAGGATATAAAAAATCCGCTTTTTCTTCTGGCGAAAGAAATTACTAACCGCCTTTTTGCTATCTATGACAATTAAGTTACCGATGAGCGGTGACATTTCGGGATATAAAAGCGGGTTTAGAATAAACAGAATAATCGCATTTTCTTCAAGTGCGGTGTAAATGTCAATACCATCACCATCAAAGATTTTCCCTAAATCACTTTCTTTGATGGTAGCGAACCGAGCCGCGGCACTCTCGGCAATTTTACCGCTGATTTTTGATAGTTCTATATCGTGGATATGTTCTTCTTTGCTGATAAGTTCTTTGCCCGCTAAATCTTTGCTTAGTTTATTAAAGTTGATTGTTGGTAGATAGTGTGTAAGGCTTTCGAGTGATACGGTGATATTTTCTAGGGCTAGGAGCTTTATCAATCTTTGAATGTACCGCTCGGTGTTGAATTTATAATGCGGTTCGCTCCACTCGGTCATGTTGATAAGCATATCTTTGATAACATCTGTATTGGTATTTTTGAACGGGTTGTATTTATCGCTTGTGCTTGGGTCATTGAGATTGATAATATATGCTTTCCTATTTGGACAAAGCGTTTTTATTATTTCAAGAAATGATCCACTATCGGTATCACCTTTGCCATCGACAATTAATATTGGATAATTATATTCTGCCCCTGCTTTTATAAAGTTGGACAGGGCAATGGTTTTGCCACTGCCTGTCGTCCCACAAACAAAAACGTGTTTTGCCTTGGCAGGGATAAACACGCTTTTTTTGTTGGGAGAATTTCCAATATAGGTAGCTTCTTCTGTTTGCTTTTCGCTCTTGTAAGTCGGGTTATCATTTGCCAGTTTATAATCGCGCTCAAAGTCGAAGATTTCATCTTTTTTGTTCAGCCCTACTAGAATTTTATATACGATATAAAAGAGTACGCCAGTAATGGCGATTACTACTATTCCGCCAAGCTCTACTTCGGACATAATATTTCACCCAATCTAATAATCTCGATATTTGAATAGTCATTTGTGAGGGCTTGAAGTAAAGATAAAACCTTAGCATCACCAGCCACCCATATTTGGCGGTCATACGCTAAATAGTTACCTTGCACATTATTCTCTAAACGCACCTTGCTTTTGGCTGTCAGCTCAACTTCAACGGCGTACCGCCTGCCCTCATGAGTGAACACAAAATCGGGTTGATGCTTCCGCGTACCAAATCCGTCCTTGATATGCAATTCCCGTTCGCTTTCAAAATCGCTTAATGCTAGATTATATTTTGCCTTAAAAAAGATTAGAGCATCTAACACATGAATGTCATGGCTGATTTGCTCTAATCTGATTTTGTTTTCGCGCTTATTCGCGCCGATTAGGACGCGCCCTTTGTGCGCGAGGGTGTACAAATATGGAATGCCATATAGGTATTTCTTGCGAGTTAGATATCCACCCTCAACTAAGGTTTTTAATCGCCTGTCGCTTGCTCGGTAGCCTGTAAACTCGATTAGTGTTTTGATATGCCGACCAAGGCAAAACTTGAAACGATAAACGAGCCTTAAAATTTCCATATCCCTGTTTGTTATTAGCATTAAATTCCCCCTTGCTCCCTAATTTTGACTTGCTGTTTTTTTTAACTATAAAGCACCCAAGTTTTGGCTCATGCGGGGTTCTTAGGGAAAACACCCTAAGCCGATTTCTTTTGCCTACTTTTCTTATACGGACAATAAGAAAAGTAGGTATATATAATACTACCTATTTACTTCCTACCTTACCCCATACCATTACTTTATTATTTCCCAACCCCACATATACATCATTTCTGGGCGCCCACACACTCCACTACAATACTAACGTAGTAATAGATGGGTCTAGGGTAATTTATTAGCCTAGACCCATCTATTGCGGAGTGGGAAATGTGTGTAAATACAGCGTATTTCGGCGTTGGGGAGTTATCCATGCTTAGTATATGTAGCGCATTTGTCACTAGAACGGGGAGGAATATATCGGGGAAGACAGAATATAAACCATAACAAAACAAAAGGACTATACGAAACCCGTATGTCCTTTTAAGTTTTGACTTTCTCATCTAACGACTTTGTAAAAGTAATTATTTATCTAGGCACTTTGTTTTCAACATGTATTCATCGTTTTCATGATAAAGAGAATTTATTTTCTTTCCACCACAGAAACTATCATTACAATTTGGTATAATTAATTCAAGATTATCAAAATGTTCAATTTCATAATCCCCCGATTGTATCATATCGTATAAGTCAATACATTCTTGTTTGCTTAATAAGCTTTTATTTTTGTTTTCTTGTGTGCGTATTGCATAAGATAAAACAATATTTTTAATATTGTTTTTATTCCAAAATTTTATATATTCCTCTAATTTTGATTTTACATTTGCGCTTAAAACAACGTTTATCAAAAAATTAATATCTTCGTCACTTAAAAATTTAATAAAATTCACAACTTTTTCAAAAGCTTGTATTCCCACTAGATGCTTATATGTACTTGTATTATATGCTGGAAAATTTATTACAAATTTAAAGTCTATTTTTTCTGTGTTGATTCTGTCCACAAATCTTTTTATTTGGCTTTCGTGCTTTTCCCAATTTATTCCGTTTGTACATATTGATATTGATTTGATTTTTGTTTTATATTCGTCCATAGAAATCACTTCATCAATTGCACTAAAAATATTATCTCCTAATAATGGCTCTCCGCCTGTTAAAATTAGCTTATATTCATTTTCGCTTAATTTTTGTACATTTTTTTCTAAACATTCTTTTATTTTTTCTATCTCAACATCAATGCTTTGAAGACTATCAATAAATCTATGTTTTTCTCCTAATAAGCAATATTTACATTTAGCGTTACACTTTTCAAATAATCGCAGCGCTAAAATATTGTTCTTTTCATCAAATGTACAACTTCTAATTCTATTTTTTCTAAACTTGTATTTACGGTATAATTTCATAAATTCTAAACAGATAACATATAAATCTGAATATGCGGTCCCCTCCTCTTGTACCATATTTTGTATTTCATTCAGTGAAAATTCTTTTAATTCAGAACAGTTTAATTCTTCCCTCCTGATTCCAGCGATATGATTAGATAGATTAAAGTCATTACTAAGCCGTAAAGGAAAAAACATATCAATATGAGTTTGCTTGCCAGAAGATTTAGGCCTATTTGATTTTTCAGATTGTATTAAGAATGGAATCGGTGATATTTTATTTAAACTCAAATTCCCTTCAACTACTCTTCTATCTTCCATCGTAGTAAGTAAGCTAAAAGTTTCTTTCACTTCTGTATAGTTCGAATCAAATATATCTATGTATGAATAATTGTAATCTGCTAATGCTGTGTCACGTTTAATACCCTCTTTGAGGCAAGTATATGGTAAAGAAATTTTTGTCTTATATTCGTCTTTTTCGGAAATAGAGAAAATTAAATTTGACCTAAAATACGTTCCTGGTTGTATCCATAATTCGTTATCCTTTCTTTTCATTAATAGAAATTTATTTCCCTTTGTAATTATAATACTTGAAACAGCAAAAACACCATCTAGTGTAAAATATTTTTGAGATTCATTCTTGTTAATTATATCTATTTCATTGTCAATAGCCTCATCTAATGTCACTAAATGTCTTCTATTATTTCTTATTTTTCGACAAAATCGAAACATTGTATAAACCACTATGGCTATAATTACATAAGCTATTAAATGAATAAAAATAGCATAATACCCGAAATAATTCAAAATAAAATATGCAGCAAAAGATAGTACCCATATAGAAGTAGTTAGTATACCTTTCTCTTTCTTAGATAAAGGTTTAAAGAAAAGCATCACAGTGGGAAGTATGGCCGTAGCGACTATACCTAAAGTTATACTGGGGCTCATGCTTGATGCATCGTAATTTTCTACCATGCCAACATTTTCATTAAGTGTGTTTACTACGGTAAGCAACATCTTTTCTCCTGTCAAGTTAGAATTATATCATTTCTTCTATAAATTTAACTCTATCACGTATCGACATTTTGGGAACTTTAATTAATTGATAACCAAAGAACTGATATGCATCAATTAATAATCCAGTAAGCTTTTCCGATTGCTGCTCATTTTCCATAGTGGCATAATCACTAATATAACTATCTAAATGCGCCATTAGAAAAACCTTTTTATATCCCAAGGTGATTTTGTCAACATACTCTTTGTAAGGTCGGTTATAAAGTCTTGCAAATGCTATTGAATCAATGGGGCTTCTATCGAAAAAAACCGTTTCATCTTTACAAAAATTAGTTTCAGCAGTTACTTTTGTCCTAAAAATAATATCCTCAAATAATGGGGTAGAAAAATCACACTTTTCTATACTATCATTACTATTATAATCATCAATCAACAGCCTTGCTATTTCAGGACATGTTCGATATCCGCAGTAAGCAAGCCGTTCTATTATTTTAGTTTTCCCACTGCGCGGAGCCCCTGTTATTATGCACCAGTTTGTAACTGTCATTTCTATACTCCCTGCCTCACTATTCTAACTTAGAACGATCAGCATCTATATATGTTTAAATAATAACATAGATTTAAAAAAATGTAAACCTACAACTATCTCATGTTCTCATGTGAAGATAAATAAAATAGTCGAACAGCGAGCCAACCCTCTTTCATAGAATGCATTATCTACGAAAAGTGGTACTTTTTATGCAAAATCCCAAAAATGAAATTCCCATCAAAATCATGGTCGAAAACCCACCTACAACCAAACAAGCCGAAGAACACATTAAAAAACTATCTGAACACCCAGAAGAAATATGGCATAATTCTCCTGAAAACAGATAGTTTTTCGTTTATTTTCTAACTTATAACCTGCTATACCTGATGAAGTTAGGTGGCCCCGACGGCGAACTCGGAGCATCGCTTCGATATTTAAGCCAACGATTCACCATGCCTCATAACGAGATTCGCGGATTGCTGACTGATATAGGTACCGAAGAACTCGGGCACCTCGAAATGGTCGGCGCACTAGTCTACCAACTCACCCGCAACATGACCATCGAACAGGTCAAAGAAGGCGGCTACGACGCCTATTTTGTTGACCATACTGCTGGGGTGTATCCAGCCGCCGCAAGCGGTGTGCCATGGACGGCGGCTGGTATTCAATCCAAGGGCGATACGATTGCTGATTTGGTTGAGGATATGGCGGCAGAGCAAAAAGCCCGCGCCACCTACGATAACATCTTACGTTTATGCGATGACCCCGACGTTGCTGATGTTATCAAGTTCCTGCGCGAGCGTGAAATTGTACATTACCAACGCTTCGGCGAACCAAACCTTACAAGATAAACACAAAAATGGGACAAGAGTTGCTGCCATATCTCACACTGGAGTTTATGAATATGTCCTTGAAAAAGTGCCGCCGAATTATCGGCGGCACTTTTTCTACTCCCCCACAATCCCCCGCGTGGCACTAATCTCCAAATCCAACCCACGCACCACATCGGCAATAACCTGTTTTTGCTGCACACGAATATACGCCTCCATATATTCAAAATCCGGTGTGCCATCAGGAAAGATGGGGAGTTGGATTTTTGTGTCTTCCAATATCCTTTCATTAAATGATTGCCCCCAACTGAACATAGAAAACCCGCGTTTCAATGCAACCATAAAGAATAAAGCCAGAATTTTATTGAATTTTCCTTTGAATCTAAAGATTTTTATCTTATCGCCCGTAAAATAAGGTAATTCTTGATAAAACATGGTTGCAGTATCCTGCCCAAAGCTAATAGTATTGCCATCATTAAGATACGAAACATCAGAATCAATATAGCCACGAATGCCATTATTCGCTTCGCCACGGGCAACATAAGGATAACTGCCGCCAAATTTGACGTCAACAGCGTTGAATTTTTTCTTCGATGAAGTAATCCAAAACAAATCCCCAACCCTAAACTCGCCCCACACCGGCTCATGCGCAAGCACACGCTCGTCCTCGTGCGACAAGTCGTAATCCGCCAGCCCTGTTGCGAGCAGATACGCTTCCAGCTGCGCGACGCGCTCAGCTTCCAACTGCGCGATATACGCCTCCATATATTCAAAATCCGGTGTGCCGTCAGGAAGGATGGGAAGTTGGAGCGGCATGGTCCTTAACGTTTCCAGCGTTGGATAGACCGCATAGCCGCCATCAAATTTCTTCAAACCTTTATTCAGTGCGGTAATGAGGTATAATTTGCATTGTACTAATCCATCCACATTAGGCGTCAGAACGAAAATATTTTGACTTGCATACCAAAGACTTTCGCGAAATTGCGCATGAACACTACCAATCTGACTTACAGAGAATACATTTGTGTTATTGGGTTCAAAGCCTCGCCTTGCAATATATCCTTGAATGCCATTATTATCATAAGTGCGCCCAATAAATTGATAGCCTTCTTCGAGCAGTGTCAAGTTTCCTTTATCAAGGCTGCGAGATGTTTTCACTCCAAACAAATCCCCAACCCTAAACTCGCCCCAGCGCACGTCTTTATCTAAAATCGTGCGGCCATACGCCGGGGCAGCTACTTTTTTAACTCGTTTCCTGCCTCCTCGGGCGTGTAGCCGTTTTTAATGAGTTGCGACACTTCCCACGCCAAATAATCACCGACTGTTTTGCGAAAGTCGGCTTCAGTTGGGCGCGTGTCAATTTTTTTGTGCTGCTCAAAATTCCAATCGGCACCGCTGGCCGGATCGATGCATGCTTCTACATACTCTTCATCTTGCTTAAAAATATTGAGATAGCTGTTGCCGTAGAGCACAAGGTCAACGAGTTCGGCATATCGGTCCGCCGCGTTGCCAATATCTCGCAGGTTGTTGGCTTTATTGGCCTTTTTTCGGTTAGCGCGTTTGTACCCATCATTGCGGAAGTCAATAAATCTCACTTTGTGCTTGGCGGAGTGCGGCTGTCCTACTTGAAAAACGTAAATCGACGTTTGTACCGAGCTTTTGCCAATAAAAATATCAACCGGCATCTTTACCGAGGTAAAAAGCGTGTTTTGCTTGAGAATCTCTTGGTTAATCGTTGCCGCTTTTCCACTGCCGGCGCTATCTTGAATAATCACAGCCGCCCAGCCCGTTTTCATCATGCCCAGCGCCTTTTTTGCGAAAACCATGCCGTTCCCCGGTGCAGAATATGGCGGATTAAGCAAAAACACATTTGCCGGGAACTTTTCTGTGTTGTTTGGATAGGCATAGCAACCATCGAATTCACTCAAGCTGTCTTTGTTCAAAATATTCGATGAACCATCACCAACCAGGAACATGTTCAAGATAGCAAGCATCTGTACATACCCGCGTCGTTCTACACCAAGCAGTTGTTTTTCTTTGATGTGTTTTTCGGCGGCTTTAAGGTCATCAGGATTGTTAATGGTTTCTTTGGCATTTTTAAGCATAGCGTGCATGGCTGACATCAAAAATCCACCCGAACCTAACGCCAAATCCCAGACATAAGAGTCTTTGTCAACTCGTGCTAGCGCAACCATGAGATCAATCACATAACGTGGTGTAAGCACAACATCGTTGGCCTCATCATCGGGCAGCGGCATCCAAGCTGTCACTTGATTATATACCGCGCCTGCAAAGTCAAGCATTTTGTTCTCGGCAAAAGGTAAAACGCTTTGCGTTATCATACGATAAACGGAACGTAGCACCGTTTCACCGCTATCACCTTTAATGTTAAACTCACGGTTGTATTTTATTGTGCGCTTTATTTCAGCAACAATTTCTTCCTGCTTTGCCTCCGGTAGCGCACGGCTTTTGAGGAGATTTTTTATCTTGCGCAGAATTAAGTCGGCATCAGTTGCGTCATTTTCTTCGCTACCTTTCAACTCATCAACTTTAAGGGAGGGGATGTTGTGCTGCTTATCGCCAATACCCGCCAAAATCATTGCGACAACGATGTTAATGCGCCATTGTGCATCAATTTTGAAGTCATCGCGCATTTGTTGGTTTAGTGATTTAAGCGCGTCATCAATATCTTGCTCCGCCTTTTCACGCAACATAGTACGCATTTCAGGCGTAAGCAATGCCTCTTCAACCTCCTTCATTGTTGCATCGCGATTCGCCTTGTCAAGGAAGGAAAAATTGGTGAAATCCTTGTATTTGATAGCCTCGCCACCTGTATCAGGTGTGATGATATACACGCTAACTTTAATGCCGCTGTTGTCCTCTGCGCCCGCACACGCAATTACAAAATAGTTCTTATAATCGGTGTCACGATACGCATTTCTTGCATAGTAATACGCGCCATTCAATGCATAGCTGTTGATAGCAGCATAGTTTGGCGCCCCATCGGTATAATTAGCGATGAGCTTATTTCTATCGAGTTTGGCTAGTTTGCGGCTCTTGTTTTCAATAATGCCAAACCAAGTCGTTCCGTCATGTTCAAATTGAAACTTTACATCGGGTATGCCACCGCCACTCCCGCCTGTTTTTGATGGATTGTTCTTGAGTGAACCATCAATCGCAGAATTGATATTTTCACTTTCAAAAACATGATGTACTCCTACATCACCAAGCATTTTCCCAACTTCAACAGTTACATTGACTTCCGATTTTTTCATATGTATGTACCTCTCTTGATTGCCCTCGCATTATACCCTAAATTTCTGCAAATTTCAACTAATAATGCTTTCTTAAATTTTCTTAAAAAAATATCCTCTTGCACCTCTACTCCCATCACCATATAATCAGTGTAGTCCGCATATATTTATCCGAGGTGCTTGTATGCGTATCGAACACATTATTACTCAAAGAGAACGTGAAATTTCGATAGAACATTATACACTAACGCTTGACATTTCCGATAGGAAAAAGACCGAAGAAAACCTCTTCGCTATCTTTTCAAAGCATACGAAAACACTAGATAATGCAGAAATCTTATGCTATAATGGCAACGTCAACAACTCTTTTTCTCTGAAAAGGAGTTCGCAATGATTGCAATTTACGCGCGGCAATCGGTAGACCGCGCCGACAGCATCTCTATCGAAAGCCAACTCGATTTCTGTAAATACGAAACAAAAGGAGAAAAATTTAAAGTCTATTCCGACCGTGGGTTCAGCGGCAAAAGCACGAATCGCCCGGCTTTCAAGGAATTGCTCACTGACATCGAAAGCGGCAAAATCCATCGCGTGATAGTTTATAAACTCGACCGCATCAGCCGCTCCATCTTGGACTTCTCTGCCATGATGGTAAAATTCGACTCACACCATGTCGAATTCGTGTCCTCCACCGAGAAGTTCGACACATCCTCACCAATGGGCAGAGCCATGCTCAATATCTGCATCGTGTTCGCACAACTGGAACGTGAAACCATCCAAAAACGCGTCGCCGATGCCTATTATGCGCGCAGTCAGAAAGGCTTCTATATGGGCGGGCGAGCGCCCTTCGGATTCACGAGAGAGCCAACCACCATCGACGGCGTCAAAACCTCTCGCTATGTCATCAGCCCCGAAGAAGCTGAACAAGTCAAGTTGGTGTATGAGATGTTCGCCAAGCCAAATACATCCTATGGCGACATTATCCGCCACTTCCACGACAACGGCTACTTCAAAGACGGCAAGCCTTGGGCGCGCGCACGCCTTGCTGACATCCTCCGCAATCCCATCTACGTAAGAGCCGACATAGCCGTTTACGACTTTTACACCTCGCAAGGTGCACTCGTCGCCAACGACCCCGAAGATTTCATCGGCACTAATGGTTGCTACTACTACAAAGGCAAGGATACCAAAGGTCGCAAGCAAGTCACGCTGGAGGGCAACCACCTCGTCCTTGCGCCCCACGAAGGTCTTATCGACTCGGAAACGTGGATTAAATGCCGCGAACGCTGCCTTAAAAATGGGCAAGTACGTCCACATCAGAAAGCGAAGAATACTTGGCTCGCCGGAAAAATCAAATGCGGGCGCTGTGGCTATGCGCTCATCGACAAACGATACGGCACGCGTAAGGGGCGTTATATGCTCTGTTCTCACAAGATGAACAGCAGTGCCTGCGACGGTGCCGGCACAATTTACTCCGATGACTTCGAGGCAATGATTTTCGATCAAATAAAAATCAAACTGGCGGGGTTCACCTCGCTATCAAGCAAGAAGTGCAATGCCCACCCGGAGCTAACCGCCCACAACGTCGAGCTCGCCAAACTCAATGCCGAAATTGCCGCGCTGATGGAAAAACTGCTCGATGCCAACGAAACAACTTTCCGTTACATTAACAATCGCATCGAAACCCTCGACGCACAGAAAACCGCTGCCCAAACGCGCATCCACGAGCTCGAACGCAAGAAGCCTTTCGACCACGGACAAATCACCAATCACGTCGAGCTATGGGAAACACTCCCCTTCGATGACCGCCGCGAAGTCGTACACCAACTTATCAATGTCATCCGCGCCACGAGCGATAAAGTGATGATTGAATGGAATGTCTAGAGCTACTGGAGCTACGGTTTAGCTTCGCGCTAGGACAATCACGATGACGTAAACTCCAGCGAAGCGCTTCGCATGGTGCAAGAACGCCTTCCCAAGAAAAACATCTACGCCCTCAATCCGAGTTTTGATAAGGCATAATTCAAAAAATAATAACCGCTCGGTTTACTTGCCGGGCGGTTGTTTTGCTAGAACCTCAAAAAGCATTTTCTAGCTCACTGTGTTTATATACTATTACTTGACATCGACGGGTTAAACTAATATACTTCAACATAATAAGTCAAATACACCTACTCGAAATAGGAGGAGTGTAACATGAACATAATCGTTATAAACGGCACAGAGCAAAAAGGCTGTACGTTTGCGATGAAAGAATTGTTTCTTGCATCTATAGGTGACGGTTACAGCATAACTGAATACTACCTCCCTCACGATTGCCCCGTATTCTGCACCGGCTGTAAGGGGTGCTTTAGCAACAACATTAGCATCTGCCCTCATGCAAAGTATACCGTTCCAATTTGGGAGAGTATCTTAGCGGCAGATTTGCTGGTGTTTGCTTCACCTACATATGTATTCCGCCTCACGGCGCAAATGAAAGCCCTTCTCGACCATTTCGCAACGAAATGGATGGCGCATTCGCCCGAAAAAGCTCTGTTTACCAAGCAAGCGGTTATTATCACAAATGCGATAGGGCAAGGGATGGGCAAAACCGCCCGCGATATAAAGGTCAGCCTTGATTTTTGGGGCATCGCCCGCACATTCGTCATCAAGCAAGCTCTGTTCCAGCCCAAATGGGACTTAGTTCCCGACAAACGTAAGAAGGCGATTCAAGCGCGCTGTGAGCGAGTTGCCTTAAAAATAAAGGTGGGAAAGCGTGTAAAACCACGATTCAAAATCAAAGCACTATTTTCCGCAATGAAAATAGCCCACGTTATGATAGATAAATCTGAGCGCAAAGCAGGGCGAGAGCGCACAAAGGATTATTTGCATTGGAAGGAAAATGGTTGGCTGGACGGAAAAAAACCGTGGAAAGGCTAGCCCTCTGGATCATGGTCTGAATCCAACGTAATAAAATAATCATAAAAGGGCATTAAAAACCGATAGCCGTTAACAAGGCGATCTGTTAGTGTTGATGAGAACAACTCTTCACCATTTTCCTGCTCATGAGTAAGCGAAAATGACTTTTTATTGTACCAAGCAGAAGTCTTTGGCGTTGGAGCCTCTTTCTTACGCTTGTACTCCTCACCCTCAAAGATAAATTCATCCTGTTTTTCTAGTGGAGTAATAAATTTTTCAAACTTCTTCGGGTCTTTGTCAATACGCGCTCGAAGTTTTGCCATCGTGATTGGCTTTGCTTGATAATAACCCAACCCGTATCGCCAACCTTCGGGTGACAGTTCAAACCAAAACACCGGCGTAGACGTCCACTCTTCGCTGGGCCTCTCAATAGAAAACCACATATTACACCGATACGGCTCACCGTCACGCACACGTCGTGCGTCCTTATAGATACGCGAAACCTTGTGGATAAACCCACGCTCGCCATAGTCTGCCGTTATACGCTCGAACACTTCTTGCCCCAACGCTTTCATTGGACTCTGAAAGTCCTGCCGGAATGTCTCTTTATTTGCCTCAAACCAATCTTTACGATTGTTTAGGCGCAAGCCCCACATAAAATCAATCGTCTTTGGTGAAAACCCATCAAACATCTTGCTCACTCCTATCCTTCATAATAATATCGCCACAGCCTTTCTTGATCCTCTGGACTGGCGTAGCCAATACCTATTCTTGGAGTGGTTTGAATCTGCGCCGGAACAAACTCGTCATCCTCCAGCCACAGCACATCGGATTCCCGCAAATCCAGTGCATTGTGCGCACGATCAATCTGCAACGCTTTTGTGACGCGCCCGGGACCCGACATGCCTTGGATCCCGCGAATCAGCGCGCCTTGTGGATTATCCTCATCGCCCGTGATGACATTGAATAAATTGTGTACGCCGTAGCACAAATACACATAACTAAATCCGCCGGGCAAAAACATCACCGTATTACGAGGTGTGCGACCGCGACTGGCATGACAAGCCGTATCATCGGCGCGAT
>Ga0131853_10002021_pt1 | contig 36292 bp, 17 predicted proteins | sample TergutLab28metaG_FD_92764 | JGI IMG/M metagenome (GOLD analysis project Ga0131853, IMG submission 92764) | Labiotermes labralis P1 segment gut microbial communities from Petit-Saut dam, French Guiana - Lab288 P1 (version 2) (version 2) | ecosystem: Host-associated > Arthropoda: Insects >... | reverse complement strand
GCTGCCACAACACCTTGTTAATATAATGGAATTATTTTGTGAATGTTTTTAAAATGACGTTAGCAAGGAACAACGTAGCTCCCTGAGGATGATCTTAGGATCGAAACATGTCGGAGCGATTTTCAGTGTTTTAATATGACATTTTATATAGTGCAATTGTTGGTTAATAATTAAAGTGATTCTAATTGGCGAGTTGTACGTCTCTGTCAACAATATGAACACTGAAATCCTTTCCATGGAATCTCATTTGTTTTAGTGTTTTGGAACTGCAAAATATTTTAAAAATGTAAACCCACTTGGGTCCTTATGTAAAGTGCCTGACATTTTGTCCGATGTTAACCAAACTTAGGTTATAACGACACAGTTTAATAAACGTTTTCAGCATCAAAATTCACGAAAATCCGTCCATCAAGAGACATATGAGCACAAACGAACGGACAGACGGACAAGCAGACGAAGATAAAACACACTTTTTGCGACTATACGAACGCTCCTAAAAACTGTCAGGGAAAGCTCATGCATGAGTCGCCCATCCCGGAGCAGTAGAATTCCTAACGCACTGCGAATTCAGTTAAATGTGGCATTTTTTAAATTTAAGTTCAAGAAACGTGAGTGGCGCAACACTAGAAGAAGCGAATGTCAAATGTGTATTTCTGGAAATTTGGCACATTTACAGGTGACATTGCTGATTATTGTTAGCAATTTTGCTTTGAATCACCAAGTGGATTATTACCGCCTTGAAGTGCCACACCTAAAACTAAAACCAACTTTGCGTCAGAGGGGCAATTACCTTTCGTCATTACCAATATGCACTCTGTACATTTAGGGCAATTAAAACAAGTACAGTTACACCCGTAACCACTGTTGCCTTTGTTGCGTATCACGCGAGTCTACAACGCTGGGGCGCGGCACAATCTATGGGCGTCGTGGTCACGTGATCAGTACAAGTAATGGCTGATGGTTTTGAACAACAGGACGTAGACAAGTGCCTTGTAAAATTCAGTTTCTAGTACGTAAATAAAAATGGCAGCTAACTCGTGCTCTTTGCTAGCTTTTGTTACAGTGGTATTATTATTGTCAGTAGAAGAAGGTAAGTAATGGGTTAGGCCTTGTAAGGTACATGAACTGGTGAAGTAGAGGTGTTGATGTTAAAATTAATGGCTGGATCTCTTAAATGTATGTGGTGTTGTTATTTGTATTCAAAGTTGTTACTTTTGTTAATAATGAATTACTTGGGCACACATTATGGCCACGTGTTGATTCCAGAAGCTTCGACATGACATTTGGCGAAGTTAGGTTGAGGTTAGGATATACCTGGCCTACGTGCTCTAATAACAGTACTGGTTATTACATGGTCGGCGTAGGTTTGTGTTTAGGGAAGCGTGGTGTATGAATACCACGTTTCTTTTATCAGATGTGTTCAAGAGCCCCTTTCTTCTTTGCCGTTCCGTAAAAAATTGTGTTTGTATATTTACTTCCACACATTTCTCCCGCTGTGTGAAAGTGCCCTGTTTTGATCGTGCAGTTTAAGTCCAAAATCTATGCGTATCATGTATCTGCAATGTGATCTTGCAATTTCTTTCTTTCTTGAAAGTTTAATGGTTTGCAGGAGGGCCTTTTGTAGGAGGTTTGAGGGTTTAATTGCATTTTGGATCACAGACCTCAGAGGAAAGAAGTAACAGGATTTTAGGGACAGTAGCACAGAGGGGAGCTTAATGAAGTTTTCCATATGAAGTATTATTTTCATGACTGATTCGTGAGATATATGGGGTACATGGCACGTGTGGGGAGAAGCAAAATGCAGAAAGATTTCTTGTTGGAAGACTTGAAAGATGTAAGTATATATGTGTGTGTGTGTGTGTGTATATATATATATATATATATATATATATATATATATATATATACACACACACACACACATAATAATAATACTTGTGTGGCTTTCAAAGAAATTGGATGAGAGGATGCGAAGTGGATTCACATGGTTCAAGATTGGGACCTGTGGTGCATTCTTGTGATCATGGTAATTGTGACGATGCTCTAGTTGTATAAAGTGCGGGAAATTTCTTGACTTCGTGAGCAACTGTTAACTGCTTAAGAGGGACTCTGTTTTAATAGAATTTGTTGTTTTTTCTTTGTCCCTAGACGAGATGAGTTTTGCTAGATTACATGACCTATACATACATATTAATAACCTGAGTTGATTTCAATTTTTATCACTCACATTTTTTAGGTTTCTGTATAAAGTGTTGGGTGTGTCGCTCAGATTCTGATCCAAAATGTGCAGACCCTTTTGACAATTCAACAGTCCCAATTAGTGACTGTCGGCAGGAACCAGATTTGCAGCATCTCCCTGGAGTAAGACCAGAAATGTGCAGAAAAATACGCCAGAAAGGTTTGTATGCTAGGATACCCATCTTCAGATGGCTTTTCTGCATTAGTTAAGCCATTTTATGTCCACAGTAAGAAATTTGATACATATTCAGAAAGTACCTCATTCAGAACACAATGAGTGCCAGTATTGAGTTGGAGGTCTGTAGTTTTTGTCATTTCCTCACAGAAGCAGACAGGGTACTGAAATAAGCCAGTCACTTGCCCACATTTCATTCCATATATTCATCCTGCTGTAGAGGTTTCCAGAAAAATAATCAGCAGTGTACCTGTGGTAGATTAATTTAGACCACAAGTGCTTGCTTGGGTTAATGCATAGAGCCAGAGCTCCATTTCCTGTATGCTTTCATAGTGTGCTGCTTAATTAAGCACAGGGACAGCTGTTAACATTGTTTAAATTCGTGTCATGGGCAATGGTTTTTCTCGAAAAACCACCAGACCAGCTGGGGAGCCCACCCAGCATCTTATTCATTGGGTATTGGAGGTTCCTTCCCCAGGAGTAAAGTGGCCAGGGCAGGAAGGTGACCACTCACCTCCATGTAGTGTTAAAGTTAAGAAGGAATGAAGCTATACTCATACTTCTGGCCACAGATGTATAGTAAAATTTGTGATATCCATTATGCCCAGGCCTAAAGGGCAATTTTTCTGATATTGGGATGTTACATGTGATAAATATACAGTGATGTATCAGTCAAACACAAAAAAACTATTATGTTTATTATTGTATTAGGGCAACATGTTTAAGTTCTTATAGAATCATCTTCTGGCCCTTCTAAGATACAGATCCTTACTTAGCAATGTTTAAAATGTGCTGTGGGATCCCAAACGCTTACATTCTTGATATAACTATGTATGAAACTCACGTGTCATTATGTTCATGTTATACAATCGGGATACTTATTTCTGAAACTTTAACCGGTACATATGAAGGAGGTTACATGTATTTGCGATGTGTTATAGAACTTTGGGTATTGTTATATATATTGTTGCTAATTACAAAATATGTATATAAGCGTTAAAACGTTAAAAACATTTAAAAAACTATGCAGTAATGTTGCACTCGGTAAGTGGTATCTTCACTATGCTGATAACATATTTTTGACGAACTTTTAGGCTCTTATCTCCAGTGTTGAGTGGTTGGATTTCTATAATGACAGTGAAGGCATATTGATGTCATGTGTTAAAAGTTATACCTGATGTTCATCTTATACATAGCAACATCACGGATAGACTTATCCATCTAATTTGTCACTTTATATCCTGTTTTTTGTGCTGCACATTTTGTTCCCTTGTCATTGCTACCTATGCAGTGTGATGTCTATTGTATAACAATACACAAAAAGTGTACTGTTTTTAGGTATCATATTCCTAGCACTTTAGCTGGTTGATGAAATTGTGAAAGGTAATTGGTCTGTTAGTCAGTTTCTGGTTAATGGAGCTTTCCAGATATCTAGTGCTGGATATTGCAGCTATTAGTGTAGTTAGTTATGATGTGCTAATTGGGTAAAGGGTTGAGTGTATTGTGCGTTAGAAATGAGGTTATGTATTGGTATTGCCATTCATTGCCTTATAAATGTTAATGGAATATACTTATTTCAGTGAATGGAGAGTGGCGTTATTTTCGAAGCTGTGCCTATGTGGGTGAACCAGGGATAGAAGGAGATGAACGATTCTGCTTAATGCGAACTGGGACTTACAATATCTTCATGGAGTACTGCACTTGTAAAGCTAAAGATGGCTGTAATTCTGCTGCTGGTTGGTCAGCATCATTGTGGGTTGCATTGTTCCTGTGTGCAGCAGCTTGGCAGCTGCCTGACATGCTCAGAGTTGTGCGATAATTTTGGGCACCTGCTGGCAGTATTATTGTTATCACTGGATGAAATTCTGATATTTATGCCACTTAATATTTTTACATTGTTGATGATAATATACTAGAATAAGTTTTTAGTTTTTTGTGGTGGTTGTTGATCTGGTGGTGATCTTTTTTAGTTTCCACATCGTGTAGTGTCCACAAGTTCTTACGTTTCAGAGGAACATACTGCCATCATATTAAGGCTGGCTGAGTTGGTTTAGGTGGCTGTTCTCAAGTGATACAGAGGAAATGCAGGACAAACAAATTTCTCCTCTGTTTCCTCCAAAACACACTCACTACATGGTGTAGAAACCAAACAGAACATAAAATTGTCAATTGCAGTGAAACCTCAATTTGTATTGCGTCACGTTTCAGCCTGTTTTATGGAGTCCTTGCTCAAAATCCTACAGGACTTAATTTTTCTTCAATTTAGTGTTATTACTCTTTGTGTTTTTTCAAAGCATGTGAATTAAGTTCATTTATGCCTGTGAATGTTGACTGTTATCAGGGTGCAGCAGTTGTGTGTTGGGAAGTATTTATAATGTTCATGAACTTTACTTTCTTTGCTTTGTCATAGTTGTCACTAAAAATTTGCTTGTGATGTCAGTAAAGTTCTGTGTCCTTAGACCAGTTTATGTGGATTGATATTTCTTTTCTAACATAAAATACTCTCTCTTTTACTACAGTAATTCAGATCTCAGTATTTTGCAGTAAGAACATGAATTTGTGTGAATAAGCATGAAGTAAACTAGTGTCACTTGATTTTATTAAAACTTGGGTTTCATTCTGGCTAAGATAAAAAAAAATCGTTGAGGCTGACATGCTTAGACGTTCAAAAACATTGATAAAAATACTTATTCATTTTGCTGTCCCAGTTTCCACTGTATCGCATCCATACTGAGTTTCAAGCAAGAGATTATTCTGTCAATGAAAGGCTTTAAATTGAAATAATTGGATCAGTAGTATCAAGCTTTCTTGTTGTGGTATTTAAATTTTAGGCTTGGTTTCTGAAAAATCTGAATATTGTTTGAATCAAAACAATACAGTTTTGAAATAAACAGCATTTTGGGGGAAATTAAAGAGCAGCGTGTGTCTTTAAAACTGCAGTATGTATTGTTACTTATTGTCTGAATATATCACATAGTTCTAGAACTTTCTGAATTTCCAGTTTCTGTTACCTGGATTTTAGTTTGAGGCTTCAATTTTGCATATGGGGGTTGCACTTGAAGGAGTTCTGGAGCTGCTGTGCCTTGGTGTGAAATTCCACAAAAGAAGTTCTGTCCACATTACATCTGTGGCCAGTCACATATGGCATTGCAGTTCACATGGAACGGGCTAGAGATGTTGCCACTAGAGTCCAGTCTACCAACATTTTCTGGCACTAAATGGTGCCATCCCTAATGGCCTCTGCACTCAATTATGTGCCAGCATATTCGTTAGAAGGGCAAGTTAAAAATCACCCATGTGAAATTTCTTTTCACCGCATGGCTATGCAACTATTAGGAATAAATCTTACACATGGAAAAATAATTTGTCCATTGCCATGTGCTGGAGTGCTGATGGTGTGGCTGTTAGTTATCCCATCTCCCTTATCCACATAGTCCATGTGACAGTTATAATCCTCCACAATGCGTGGTTTCATGATGTTTCCCTGTTGATTGCAGAAATTACCTTTGGTTGGTGCATTATGAATATTCATCAGCATGTGAATATCTCTTGCCTCTGCACAGAATTGCTGTCATGTTACCTGTGGTCCTTACTTGAATGCTGACCCATTCCATTTTTATATTTTAGGATCCAAGATCCTGTGGTATGACATTCCTGTTTGTTCTAACAGTCTCATGTCAGGTTATCGAATAAGTCAGGAGGAGATTAAATGCCGTGTACATTCTTTGACCACTTCCGTCTGCTTTCATAGTCATTCATGTCACTGTGGCATGCGTTGCTGTCAAGTATTGTACCATGAGTGTTCCTTCCCCACATACCACTAATTTCCAGCTATTTTCAACACTAAGAATGAGTGGAGCTTTATTTCCGGGCCTTCATAATCCTTCATGGCATGGGGCCTAATTAAAAGTAGGGAGATAACTTACATTTTACAGACTTAATCCTAGAAAACTTGAGTCTTGAGTAATAATGGAATTCTAGGTTTTAAGCAATCAGAAATGACATAATTAAACATGGGCTCTACGACCCGTTTGTATGGATCCATGGATACATTTCTGTAATGGCTACTTTGAAGTTTACGTATCGTTTAACTAAAGGAATAATCTTTATTAAAACTACTTGCAGAACTTCTTTAATTGTCAGTATGTTTATTTTGTGTGACCATTAGAATATCTTATTATGAAACTTAATGTAACCAGGCAGCGAGAGTGACAGTCATTTTAATTAAGGTCAAATCATGCATTACATTGTTACTTATGCTACTGGTATGTATTCGTAGCTATCCATCTTTAATTCTGAGATATAAATATTTAATTTTGATAGTATCCAGATCCACTATATATGCGTGAGCAAGGATGTGAGGATACTTGGCTACTTTTTGAAGCCAGAAGGGGTCCACAAGCAAAATAATGTGGGAAAGACTGTTTTTGTGTCATCTGTTCAAATTCTGCAGTTCACCCTAATTATTATTTATGTTCTGCAAGTGAATTTTCATTTCTTTGAACAGTACAGAATCTGTGTTCGGGTGGATTATATTAAATTGGGCTGATCTAAGTGCCTGTGTGGTTAAAGGTGTAGGTATGTGGCCGCTTAATTGCCATTATCGCTGGTTCGAATCATGCTAAGAGCATGGATGTTTGTCTCTGGTGTTGTGTGTTATGTGGGTAGCAGTGGGCTTTTTCAGGGGAGTCCTACCATGTGTGTGTGTGTGTTTTTGTTTGTTTGTTTGTAATTGTGTGTGATTTAGAAATCTCAAAGTTAGGTGGTCCAGGCCTTATTTGGGCTGTAGCACCACAGAAAAATAGTACTCAATTGGGGTTTCACACATTTTAAATTGAAATGACAAAAGTCATAGGCTACCATGGATTATGCTGGTAAGATTCAGGTACACATATTCATTAGCACAATTTCTACACCTTTTCACAAACATTGGTTGTTAGAGTAGTAATTACAAGTTCACAACTGAGCTTATTGATATATGAAATGGAATACTGTCCTACCAGTCACGCTTACTTAAAAGTAGATCCTGTTGCATGGGTGTCAGTAACAAAATGGTTGTACCCTTGTTGAGGAAGCTGTTCAGTTAATGACTTACTGTTATAAATTTTCTGTCATCAAATGTATAACCCCTTTATGGGTCACAGAAATGATAGACTTCGTATGTCACTCCGTCCAAATGGCTACTCATTCAGTGTAGTTTTGCACATAAGCCATTCATTGTATGTTTAATACGAAGACTGATTAATTACATTGCATATTTTGATATAATTTTATATTCACACTGACATGTTAGAGGATTTGGCATATTGACCCTCAAGTGTGTTTCAGAGTTTTTATATATGTGTATGTTTGAGACTTGAATTAAATAATTTTTTATGTGGTTGGCCATACTTTGAATTTCAGTGTATTTAATGTGGAAAATGTATCATGTTCTGGCATAGATAATAAACATTTAAGTTTGTCTCAGTTCTGCATCCTGATGTAAGAAACAGTTATTTCCATCATGTATGCATTGTAATTGCTGTATTTTTTCTGAACTCTGGCTCTTTGTATTACATGAAATGTACAAGCCTGAAATTAAATTTTGTTTAATTGTAGGAAGTGTTAATGGATGTATAGAATGTATGTAAAAGTTATCAGATAAATAGCTGATAGAGACTTTGATACAGAAAGTACCAACATGTGATCATGCAGGTACTCATATTTCCTTGCACTATAAGCATTACAGGCAGGGTACCTGACTATACCAGGTGTACTGTGTCAGGAAATTTCATCACAGTTATTCTGTCCTGTATCTTTCATAAACCTAATATGTATATGGGTTTGAATGGTGCATATAGTGTGTTTTGTATATGTATGTGTGTGTGTGTATATACATTGAAGTGAATGTTATTTTTGTATTATTTACATTATGTACTCTGAATTTTTATTTCTCTTCACAATTCTTAATAATAAAACCAACTAGATGTACTAATTACAAAAACTGATTTTGGAATAAAACTCTACATGTTTCGGACAATTCCTCTGTCCATCATCAGGAGTTTTTCACTGTACACACAGCAATGGTATATGTCATGCAGGTTTGTACACAGCTTTTGAGCAGGATAAGAATGGAACTAGTTTATTTCTGTTGCTGGTGGGGTTTAAATTTGAGAAATTAGTGCATCTAGTTGATTTTATTATAAGGATTTGTCAGGGTCACATGAACATAAAATTCTTTTCTCAAATTTGTTAACAGCAGTGTTTGTACTTTGAGAAGTGGTATGTACTGCACTGAATTAAATATTTGATTCATAAATTTCATTAAGATTGTAAAATTCATTTGGTTCACGCAGTTTTATAGTATGGAGTCCTATAGATAGGAGAGGTTCAGCAAGCACATCTAAGAGAAATTAGACAGTCCAAGTTGCACAGTGAATTCCGGTGATAGGTGCAGAGCTATGTTATATATAGTCTGTTATTTTCTGATCGCTGTTGTATGGGATGTGTTGCCATGTACTTTTTTGCTAGGTACCTGGATACTGCTATCAGAATCTCTGATGTTACATTGTAATTCTGTGTGAGTGATGCACCACTGTTTTGTAAGATTAAAAATACATATTTTGTACTTTTTTTACTTATTTTCAGGTTTTGTATTCTTTTTGGGGGGTGGGGATGAGGGTGTTGTCAGCAGCTGCTACATTTTGATAATTCTGCTATGGATGATGAAAATGAGTGTAAGATTTGAAGTGTGTGTGATAGTAATGCCGTAAACGAACAGAAAACTTATACCAGCATAATGCTGACTGTATGATTATTGCTCATTACTTATTTTCATACATGTTTCATTTATTTACAGTAGTAAGAAAATCTTTCAGTACAGTTGATGGTGTGATTTTTTGAATGAAATGTTTTAGAAAAGTTATGTTAGCTTTTTTTTTTTGTACTAAATACACCTGATGAAATGCAATATAAAACCCTTATAAATTTGTGTATCATTTCCACTTTTGCCCAATGAAGTAAAATGAGAGAAGTTTCAAATACGTTTTAGGACACACAATATTCTACTTCTTGTATGAATATAGTTGTGATTTGACGGTACTCTCCTTACATTTGTATGTAATGAGTGGGATGTCACTTAAAAATACCCCACGATTCATCAGCAGCAGTTGTGCGGATCTCAGTGTTATAGGTTAGAAAAGACGGTAAAGAATGAGCTATACACTGGACGTGCAAGGAATCGTAAGTTTCCCGGCAGGAGCTATTTTGCTATTCAAAATCCACCAGACCAGGTTTGGTTTCCAACCAGCCACTAATTGAGTGGGTACAGGGCTGCTTTTTCGCCAGGGCAAAAGCGGCAAGGTCATGAAAATAAGCACGCTCATATAGAGACGAGGGTGGGAAACTGGAGTTGTGCCCGATTTTTCATATTTTGTTTCGTGCGAAATACTAAAAATGTTCAGGCAACGTACTACCTCGCATTTAACGACGTTCTCTCCAATTTAATAATACGTTGTGATAATACCTAACATATATTGATCTACGACTAACAATCCAACGGCATAATTATGGAGAGCTCTTTCATTGCTCTCAAAATTGTGTTAGCATTGGTCGGCACTGTTACTTCTTTTGATAACTGAAATCTGAGGCTCACTGGCCAACCATTCCTATCCCAGAATGCATAGCTGTGACATCGTTACCGTAGCAATAGGGAGGAGCCCGTTGTAGGAAAGTATAGTAATATGTTGTTTAAATGAAGAAATGGGGCACATTTTTATCTTTGCTGTATTATTGAGTGTATTATCCCTACTCTCGTGTCTGATACCGTTAGGTAAGTCACGCGTTTAAATTTCGGTCGAGACTTGATGGACTCGGTTTGCTTTGACATAGGAATTGTAAAATAACCTATATTAGCACTGTTCATGACTCGTTTTGTTATCTGTGTACTGGTTTTATAACTGCGTCATTTACTACACGCAGTTTTGTTTTGATGGTCCAGCACGAAGCACGTGTTAGAGTATGCTGTCGGAAATTGTTGCAGGTGAAGCTATTCAGTGTTACCAGTGTTCTTCAGGGCAAGATACCAAGGGAGAAGACACTTGTGGAGCATATAAGAAATTTGACAAAAGTCGACATATTGCTGTCGAATGTAGCAGTGATGAGTCACACACTCCAGGAACATTTTGCATGAAGATAACTCAGCAAGGTCCGAAGGGTTTTATATGTAAGTGTGAACTTTTCCATTTACCTTGATATCTTTGGAATGGGAAGATGTGACGCGTATCAGATATGAGATTCACCAGCTGACAATGTATGACCTTTTGACATACAGTTAATTCTGTGTTCCCAGAATTAAGATAAAACATTTGAATAAAAAGTAATTGCATAGGTCAGATCATTAGATGTTATTGGAAATCTTGGACTTTGAACCAGAAGATGGTGGCAGCAAGCTCTTTCAAAATGTCAGCAGGCTGTATAGCAGTATGTGTGGTGTTATATTCTGGAGGGCGTAAAGTGGACTTTAATGAAAGAGGGTGGGAAGTGTTGACTGGATTTTGAGGGTAGCTTCCAGCATCACAGTCTTCTGAACATAGTAATGAGCTGTTAAGTTCTTTACAACTTGAATTATTTTATTAGTTGACTGCTGGCATCTCAAGAAGGAATTTTTGTTCATGGTGTTAGTGTTCAGAAGTGACCTCTTTGAGTTTGTTGTTTTCACATTTTCAATTTGCAGTTTGTGTTTTCAGTTTGCTATACAGGTTAAAATGTAATAATTTTAGTGTGACCATTCCTTTGTTGTCCAGACTTCTTAACTGTGGAGCAGAGGAGTGGAAATATTTTTTGGCGTGTTTCAAAAACAGCACTGTCCCTCACATTAAGGCAGTATCTTAGGCCACGAGTGCATGAAAATAGAGTGCTGAGAAAGAGTCTTGGTTTCAATGAGGAAGAAATATGAAGAGGCTAGAGAAAATTATAAAATGAGATGCTTAATTGATTGTACTGCTCACAAAATACTGCTAGGGTGATCAGATCAAGGAGGGTGGGATGGGCAGGGCATGCAGAATGTATTGGAGGGAGGAAGAGAAATGCATACATGGTTTTGGTGAGAAAATCTGGAGGAAGGAGACTCCTTGTAAAACCAATGTATAAGTGGTAGAATAATATTAAAGTGGAACTTAAAAGATACAGGCACGAAGGGTGTGGACTGGATTAATGTGGCCCAGGACAAATGGCAGGATGTTATGAGCACAGTTATGAACCATTGGGATTCAGCCCTTACTTCTACCTGTGAGACAAGCTCACTGTTTAAAAAGAATATGAGAAGGTTAATGTACAAATGAAATTATTGCATGCTTATAATTTATTAATTGTGTTGTTAAATGCCTCTGTTAGTTGTTTAGATCGTGTAGCATCAGTGATAGATGAATGAATGGGTATGGAGCTTTGGTGGAATGATACTTATGGGAAAATTGAAGTACTGGTAGAAAAGTCTGTCCCACTGCCACTTTTTCCACCACAAATCCTATATGGACTGGCCTGGGATTGAAATTATGTCTCCACTGTGAGAATGCAGTGACTAACTGCCTGAACCAGGGCACACAGTGGCGCAGTTGGTTGAGGCACTGCGCTACAAACTGGAAAGTCGCGGGTTCAGTTCCCAATGGTGTCATTGGAATTTTTCATTGATATAATCCTTCCGGCTGCACTGTGGCCTGGGGTTGACACAGCCTCTAACAGAAATGACTAAAGGTAAAGGTAAAGCAGTCCCATTACAGTCCTGGACAGGCCCAGAGGGTTCCAGAAAGTTAGGGCTTCCCTTGTGACAACGGCACAGGACAGTGGTAGGTTGTCAGCCTTACACACCGGTTGCCTGTACTTACTTACTCCATGGTGCAGAGTCCTTCTTGAGAAGCTAACTGGTTTGCAGCTAGTCAAGAAATTCCCCGCATTTCACGGAACCTGAAGGTTCATTACCGCACTCACAAGCATCTGGTTGCCTGTACCCCCAGGAAATACTCCTGGTACAGTCTTACACACCAGTCACCTTTACCCACAGGAAATACTCCTGATACTTATTTCTGTTAGAGGCTGAGTCGACACCAGGGCAACAGAAATGAGCAGCAGAAATATTTCCAGGGGGGTATAGGCAGCCGGTGCATAGGGCTGACACCCTTACCACCTTCATGTGCCGATTGTCTTGAAATTTGGGAGCCTAAACCTCCTGGAACCCTCAGGGCCTGTACCAGGCCTGTAGTGGGATTGCTTTACCTTTTAACTGCTAGAACCACAGCATGGCCATACATTTTCATAATGCAGTATTAAAAGTAACTCTTTGAAAGTGATGTTTATATTAAACACAGTATTGTAGTTACATGATTCTAATACTCTGTGAATGACAGTTGAAATGTTGTAGATAAGCTTCGTGTCATGTATTTCTTAACCTGTATCACACATGCATATCATGTAGGAATTAATCTAGTGTTCAGAGATGGCAAGAAGTTTATGTGAAACATAATAGAGTTACAGAAATGGGTATTGTAATTAATACAATCTGAAGTAGAACTAAACCCATAGTAAAAGTGTTATCTTAGATCGTTTGGGAAGCCTAGTTTCTTAATTCAACATAATTAGCCTAATTTCTGAGAGAGAAATTAGTAGTGTATATGCAGATGATTGAAAGGAATTTTAAGCTGTCTGTAATGGGCTGTGTAGACTGAAATAACTAGGGATTGTGACAACCTGCTTCTGACTAGCCCATCAGAGTATAACCTATCCTTTTGCTTTCCAGCTGAAGGTTGAGGCAGATCCAGCTTCTGAAACATTGTTGGCTTTTGACCTGGGACACTTGGCAGCATCCAGAATTTCAGTCAGAACTTAAACTAACTGTGATTTAATTTCAGGGGATGGAAGATGGAGGCAAGTAATAAGAAGGTGTGCTTCAGTTGCTGATACTGGTGTAACAGGAGTGTGCAATTGGGGTGTTTATGATAATGGAATTTACTGGGAAGAGTGCTATTGTTCAGAAGATGGTTGTAATGGCTCTTCTTCAGTACACACATGCTTATTGGTCATCATGGGATCTCTGGTTTTTATAGCATTCTTTCACAAGTGGCAGTCATCATAATTAGTTTTTTGTAGTTTTTTTATACTATAGCTGCAATGTGAAGGATTAATTTCTGGAAGTATGTTGGAGATACGGTGTACAATTTGGCTGTGGGGGAGAAAATACAAATTTTCTTTGGTTGACTGAGTTGGAAAGGTTGTGTGAAACATTGCAGTACATTAAACAACTGATGTCTGGGAATTTCCACTCTATTGATCCAGACTTAATGTTTGTCAGCTGTGGTTATGGAAGTTCATTACCATATGATTCCCATGTACTGAAGCTGTAACAGCTTATCTGCCACAGTAAGTGAAAGGAGGACTGTCATGGTTCCATCTGCATATTTATCCTCTAAATAATGCTTCAGTTTCACATAATATTTCAGAAAATTTGTTTTTTATTTGACCTGTTGATTCAGCCAGTAACAGTTGTCACCAGACTTAGAAATCTGAAGATAGCAAAAACAAATTTCCTCAATCTCAGATTTACCCCAGGTACTTGTTACTAAAAGCTCATCATAACACATGCATTAATACTGCATGTAATCATTGCATATGTATAGAGAGAACTTTCCATATTCTCACCAAAACTTCTACTAGCTTAAACCACATACATAATAATATGGGGAATTTTGGTAATGTATGCTTTACATTGGTCGTATGTGTGTGTAAGGTATTTTACTTCATTTTTATTGTTACATTCACTTTGAATAAGATTTATTATTATTTTTACCACAGAATTAGTGGTATTTATTGTAATGTAATATTGTAGTTAAATTGCCTTGATATTACTGGAATTCCACAACATTTGATAGTTGTGTGCTTGCAATGATATTATGTGTGGTACATTTGAAACTGATACAAAATTTCATTCTGTCAGTGATATTACATTTTAATAAAAATGTTATATGTCCAAAATTATATAATTCATCTGAATATTGTGTCTGCCTTCAAAGTTAACAGCAGGCCATATGTTGTATTGATACACTGAGTGTCATTTATTTGTTTACTCTGCCATAAGTTTAGAAATGAGCTTTATGGAAATAACATTTGACGATGAGATATTAATGAAGTAGGATTCAAAATGACTTGTACGTGTTGTTTTCATATTGTGTGTGCAGGGCTTAAACAGAAATCCTTGCTTGCTCACTATTATGAGTGAAAAAATAAGCAGAACATAATTCCATGCTATATGTATAGCTTATGAATTTTATATTTTTCGTGGTAATACTCGATGTGATTTATAGAGGGATGAAACATAAAGTAGTACCATCTTTTATCCTATGGAATAGTATCTAAGGAAGGTACCAGTTTGAATGAGGCTTATATTTTGTGATGGGGAAGATAATTTTTAGCTGGTCATTTTAACACATTCTTGTTACTTGTGTTTTGAGGAAAGGAGTCATTTCCTAAGGATAACTTAGTGTGGACCTGAGGACAGAAATGAAGGTTAATTCTTTATAATTTTTAGTGTCTGGCATCTGTCTAAATTACGTGTATTTTCAATTTTTCCTGTCTTCAGAAACCATTCTGAGAATGTGAATCTCCACTTTTTTCAGCAGTGATGTACATTTTCACTCTGAGCATCTCACACATCCACTTTGTGCATCAGTCCAATGACGGATGTCAGGAGACACTAGATATGAGGTGTATCACAGTATTACTTTAGTATTCACTTTCTGCCTTTTGTGGGTTATTTCATTGTCATGTAAGTGCCACTGTCATTTTAGTGATCACAGAATTGTAAAAACTGGAATTCGGAGAAAGGTCCATAAGTATGACATATGCCTTCATTAAACTGTTGTTAAAGACTTGCCTTGTTCCTGAAAAATAATTCAAGGTCAAGGAAGAATGTTGCAGAAAATCAGACACTTGGCTGAGGCATTAATGGGCAGCGTCTCTAAATGAAACACATGAAAATTCAATCAAATTATTGTGTAAATTGAAAGACTTTGGTTTTTGGCTGTCCACATTTGTATCAATAGGTAACTTTTTTTGAATACCTTAGAAATTGGAGCGTGTTTGGTTGTATAAAAGTAAAAATGTTTCTTTCCCCAATTAGAATCTGTTATAATACAGTAGCAGATTTCACTTTGGTTTTAGAAGAACTAATAGTAGGGTTTGTCAAACAGATCGGCTGTTAGTATGAAGACATAATTTCAAGAAGCAGTGACACTGGGAAGCATTCCATTATTGCTTTATCATACTACCAATAAGTTTGACAACATAGAAAGTAATTAACTGTTATTGTTATGAATAAACTATTTCTGTTAGAGATTTGTATATACCAGGGGTACATAGATACGTGGTGCCAGGTCTCCCAGTCAGCTTAATTTAGTTAGGGGGCACCCAGTATTTGTGGGTCCAGAGTATGGAATTTTGTGTAAGTCTTTAGATGCTTGGAATTTTGAAGTGGCTCCTAGCTTTTTGGAAAATTTGTTCATCCCTGGTATAGACTATGCTTCTTTCTGCTGTGGGACACTATGGTATGCAAAACTGACATCATTTATCCCCTCCACCAAGGGTGGACAGTACTGTAAAAACTTGATTCATGTTGGCTGTTTTACTGGGCCAGTACTGCCAACTTTCTTCTTCTCCAGAAAAAGCACAGGGTGCACAGCACAAAGTATTACTGATGAAGGCAGCTATGCTGAGAGATGTTTTAGTGAATTCCTTATAATTCATTGTTAATTCTGTTAGCAGGTACAAAAAATGGTAATTATGAGTTTGTAAGCATTCTAATGAAGTAATGTTTCATAATTATCATTTTTTATATAAAGGAGTCTGTTATTGGTGTATGAAATTTTGCTAGCTGATACAGAAGATGGTAATTATGAGGATGTGAATGTTTTAACGAAGTAGTATTTCATAATTATTTTTTTTTATGTAAGAGTCTGTTATTGGGATATGAAATTGGCATTTTGATTGGGAGAGACTCTCTCTCAATTTGCATGAACTGATCAGCTTAGTATATGGTTTACTGTCTTGTATGGAAGAAAAAGAAACAGTGTACAAAGTCAGTTTCCAAATCTGACCATCATAATTTTTTAATTATATTTTGCAGTTTTGCGTGGTATCTGTTAACAGTCCTTTAAGACTTTCCGAGTAAGCCTAAGAATATCTGAGCGTGTGAACAACAAATATTTGCACATAACTGAATGAGGGAGAGTTAATACCATGATTATGTCATGTGTGACCATAAAACTGTTCATACATGTCTAGTATGGATGTTGGTTGCTGTTTTGCAGAAACTGGTCTGTTCGGTCACATGCAGGTTGCTTGACTTGCTTGTGATGTCTACTGAAATGGCATGTGGCTTAGTAATATGCCATTTTTATTGATGCTAGACATGTTCATAAGTTAAGGAGGCTTGGAGGGGAAAGAAATTGAGTCATAATGCCAAACTGTGGAGGAACATTGAATTATATCATTCAGCTTGTAGGTACATAAGACTGTCTTTTGCACAAGTGTCTGTCATCGTGGCATTGTGATTTCTGTTCTTGTATTTATACTTCAAAGTGTGGTGGCAGTATGTGATTTTGTAATACTTGTTTTTGAGTGCCTTATTCCAAGATGGAGAGGTGTAAAAATACAGTTTGACCGTCCATAAATGAAATAATCTTAAAAGCAGAGTTGTTGACAGTTTTGTGGCTTTTAATTTTTTAATGATGCATATTACATAACCTGATACTTTAATAGTGCTGTATATCAGCCATATTTTATCTCTGCATATATATAATGTATGAATTAAGGATATTCTAAGAATATTGATTTTAATCATTCCAGTAGTAGGAAAGACATATTTTAAAAAAGTGTGTATATTTTTATAAATCTCAAGTAGTTTTTTTTATTGGTTTTTCACTTTATATTTCACTTTCAATTTATGTGTTGTGAGTCAGCTAATTATGAGAACCAAGGTCGTACAAATAAAATAATTTTGTAGTGTTGATAGTTGTGATCATTATTTATAAGTTTAACCCATTAACCCATACTCTTAAAATGCCATGTATATCACTGATGAAATATTCGTTCTTTCATTGCGTGGCAATTGCTGCACTCCCCATGCACACTGGTGTGGGCACAAACTCATAAACCTTTGGTTATCACTTGGGTGTATGTATGCCACATCACAGTACATACTGTGCATTATATTTATCCAAATAAGGCAATGTAATCTGGCATGTTAAATATAAATTGAAATTTGTTTGTAGTAAGAGATATTTTTCCTCACGTTGCTTTGTACAGTATGTGCAGTTTGTCTGCAGACTGGATGTTTTTAGAGGTGACAGGTAATGAGTATGTGTTGCAGAATACTCTCTGAAAATATGCTTCCTGCTTTACTGATGCCATAAAAATTGTGTTGTCATATATTAGTTTATGTAACATCCCTGAAGTGTTGAGGTTACAATTTTATGCAATACATGAAGATTTTTGCGTTGCAGGAAAAATTGTTTGAACTGTTCACATTGAAACTTCGAGGAAATAAAAGGAATTACACAGAGCTTTCCTTTGTGACTTAACATTTTACTTGTTTAAGCCAGCAGTGCAGCAATTAGTAATTATGTGCCCCAATTTATGTTTGATCAAATGTGTAATTTTTGTGTTTTCAATCACCAAGTTGGGAGCCAGGATATTTCAGTCTGTTATGCAACTAGGTTGTGGCCTCAGTGGCATGGGAACTGGAGTTTCATCCCCAGTAGAAGCACTGATTTTTTTCTTTGTCAGTTTGTCTGACTAATTGTTGAACCCACCCACATTCCTATCCATTGGGCTGTGGGACTCTGTCCCTAGGGGTGGTGTGGCTAGGGTGTGAAGTTAACACCAAGTTCTGTGTCATGCTTAGGCAAGGAATATGCAGATCTGTACTTCCACTGCCCAATATATGTTCATGGTGTGGTGTTATATGAGAGTTGATCACCTGTTGTGCATGGAACTGTAAATGTTGTATACACTTATCACAATGATTGATTTTTGTAACATATGAAAATCCACTGTTAAACACTCACTTCCAATTTGTTGTTGCACAGGGACCTGCCTAACAGTACAGTTATTCCTGAGACAATTCTGATAGTCCAGCACAGTTTACACGAAGTGACTGGGTGAAATGCAACGGCAATGATGATGTGACACAGAAGAACAGAAATTGCTGTGTCCAGTTTGGGAATTAAAGACGCATGTGAAAATAATATCCAGAGTACACCTTAAAATCATGTTTTGATCTGGTGAGTCCCAGTCAGCGAAAGTAAACAATGTGTTGACGAGCAGAGTAACTTAAGAACTTCTTAAAACGAAGATCCTGCGCCATTTTCTTATTTGGATAAAATCAACACATAATTAAAGCTTACGTACAAAAACCGTATTCATTTCCGCCGGTTGTGAGTAAGCCTAATTGCGGTTGGTTATGGTCTGTCTTGCGTGAATTGAAAATTACGCTTTCTTCTTCTGACCAAAAAAAAAAAAAATAGAGGCAAAGTCGTCAGAAGGAGATAGGAACTCGTGCATAGTATTGCAGTTCAGAAGAAGCGCAGTTGACTCAGTCTGTTTACACAGTTACAAGTAATGTATATATACTGGGTGGCGCGGAGCCGACTGACACATTTCAAATGGTCATAGATAATATATGGAAACAAGGAAAAATAAGCGAAACCGTCTATAAATACGTCCAAGTATGCTATTTATTACCCACAGATTACAAGCTTATTTTCTGAACATCAGCCAGATGGCCTTCGTTTACATCAATGCATTGTTGCAGGCGTGTCTGCAAGTTGCCGTACACGCGCCTCCGTAGGTCCTCATCAATAGCCGCAACTTCGTCAACAACAGCTTGTTTGAGTTCTTGAATAGTCATGATACGCCTCCGGAACACACGGTCTTTCAGGAACCCACACAGGAAAAAATTTGGTACACTAAGGTCGGGCGACCGAGCAGGCCAAGCGATGTCGCCGAAACTACGAACACAGATAACACGTTGTTGCACGTTCCAACGCTCCATTGAGACTAACCATATGAAATGGCGTCCTCTCCTCTACCGTTCCCCATCACTCCAACCACGACAAGCTATCGCGCCGGCGCAATATTCAAATTTGAAATGTGTCAGTCGGCTCCGCGCCACCCTGTATATTGTCTTGCAGTGAATAGAGCGCCCATGTCTTACGTTTGTCGCACAGGGTTCGGTAATGGTAGGTAGTTGTTAGGAATTTTCATGGAGAAACTGAGATTATTTAGTTGATACTCTTTCCCTTATGCAGCACGCGGTGGCGCAGTTGGTTGAAGCACTGCGCTACAAGCCGGAAGGTCGTGGGTTCGATTCCCGATGGGGCTGTTACTTAGCCCCTCCGGCCGTACTTTGGCCGTGGGGCCGACTGAGCTAACAGAAAAGGGGAGTCGAAGGGGTAAAGGCGATCGGTGAGTAGGGCTGACAACCTTGCCGCCTTCGTGCACCAATTGGTTAGAAATTCTGTGAGATTTTTAATATAAATCTCTAATTTGATGACGCAGAAGTTAATGTCGAATGACAGGGTAAAGATAATGGTGTTTTGAAACAAGGTATTGAATATTTGGAGCTACGGCAGGTGATGACGAGAGACTGGATGTGTATTTCACAAAGAGCTTTCGTTGTTAGTACTGTACGTGCATTTCTCATCCAGTGTTGTTGGAACTATTTAATTAAGATTGGCAGGACATAGAGTACGTAATGGAGGGGGGGGGGTTCTAAAGATTTGGGTGGAAAACATTACAAAAATTTAAAAAAACTCGGAAGACAGGCGTGGATGGGATGACAAAAGATATTTGAGGCTCTAACCGCGTTGGATGTGTAGATCACGGTCTTGCGGTTTGTGACGTGAAATATAATAGATACTAAAGCTTGTGCGAAACATTTTCCATCCTGAAGACAGAGGCAGCAGACCCAAATACATTTGTGTTTACGTACCAAACTACACTGCGTCACATCACAAACAACCAATTGTCAGTTTCCAAAAATATGATCCAATACAAGTTTTGTGATAGTAATAATCATTCGGGATCCAAGGCTGAAGGAGATTTCTTTAATATGTCCGTTGGATGCTAAGGGATAACAGAATGATCTGCCAGTGGATTATTCAAGTATCCTGAATGTTGTAATATAGCATACCAGTAGATAATAAACCTATATTAACTAATCAAAATCCAAGGATGCCCTGAGTAGACGTGCTATTCGGGTGTTACCATGCATTTTTATGTCCATGTCTCGTCTCAGATTCATGTTTTCCTGTTTTCCTTTGTTCCTGCAGACATACTGGTAGTGTACCGTTAAATGGGCAATGGCCACTTCATTAAACATTCTTTCATATTAATCATTTATAATAATTTTTTGTTCGACGTTGTAAAATATAATACTGTTGAAAGAGGTGCATTTGACCACTGAAGAAGCTGCCCATATATACAGAGTACAGTACAAGCGTACTTACCACTGTATCATAGTTGTGTGTGCGATCGGCACGCAATAGCAAGCAAGCACAACCCTTCAAAGACATTCAGTTGCACTCGTATCGGTGGGGTGGTGAGTTGTTTGATAAATGGCTTGGAGTGAGAACAGTGAAGTAAAGTTGTCAAGTTAAAAAATCTGTGTGTCATAGTGCTAGTGTTTGCTTTTAATGTGACAGAAACACCTAATGGCGTCTGTACCGGTAGTGGTAAGTTGCAATTTAATTGTCATGAAAGTTGTTAACGTTGTACTGTACGCATGTCTTGAGCGTTTTCGGTACCACCATGTAACCAGCACTCATTTAGAGGAAAGGCAAATACTGGGAAATATGAAACGCCATATTGGCGAACCGGTATGACTTAATGACAAATTTTTCTATACTCGTAGTGTGACAGTAAATTTCATGGTCTTGAAAACTATTACTATGCACTGATATATGAGCATTTGTTCAAAACGGAAACTAAACGTATTTACAGGGAATATAAAATGGCTGGAAGTAATCATTGGGGATATATGTATGTAAAAATAGTACTATGAACATATAATTAGTACTTATTCTAAACGTTTCAGTATTAATATCGAGGTACCTAAATGTTCCGATCAAGGGAGCTTCGAACTGAATGACCTGCAACGTCATTACCATTGAAACCACCGTGCAGAATATCCACAAAAGAATCATACAGATTTATTCCACATTAATGCTTTTTTTTTTTCTCGGTAGATCGATATGTGCTTTCAACTTCAAAAAATAATAATAATAATAAAGTCACGACGGAATTAATTTGTATTACTTTATGGGCACTCTGTGTTATAACTAGACATCCATAGGCTATGGGTAATAAATGTAACTTGTAGGACTCCGAAGGACGTGGTTGGAAACTGTGTGTTCCTTATGCAGAACACACAGTTTTTAGTTACGTGCCCATGAACAAGAGCTGTGATAGCGTAGTCAGTGTATTGACTAGGTTACGAGCTGCTCAATCCGAACCTCAAACCCCAGCAGGAGACAGAAATTGTACTCTTTTCCAAAACGTCCAGTCCGGCACTGGGACCCAACCAGCCTCCTATTCAGTGGGTGAGTAGCGGGGGTTCTTTCCCGCAGTGTAAAGCGGCCGTGGCCTGAAGTCAGCCACTTACTTCCATCTAATGCCGAAGTTAAAAACGAGCGTAGAAGTATTTTCTCGTCCTAGTAATTTGTTTTCCTGTGTGGAACTGGCTCAAACGAAAATCTTTCGATTTTACGTTTGTTGTAGCAACTCTAGCCTATGCAAAAGTAAAACAGATATTGTCACTGTGCATGACATATAGGTATGCGGAGGAGACGGAGGTATAACTCCACTCATTGCCGACTTGTAGTGGGGGGGGGGCTCTTTCCCCACTACAATTTGACGTTCAGGTGACCGTGCATAGTGATAAGTTCTTATAATAAAACCAACTAATGCACTAATTTCTCAAATTTATTTTTGGAATAAAACTCTGCATGTTTCGGACAGTTCTTCTGTCCACCATAAGGAGTTTTTCACTGTACACACAGCAGTGGTATATGTCATACAGGTTTGCTGACAGCTTGCAACCTGTCAGCAAACCTGCTGAAATCGGAACAGGGACTGCATGAGTCGCGGGGACCTTGCAATATCTTCCGGTTAGCAGAGAAGGAACAAGGCGCGGCAGGAGCTTGGCGCATAAAAAACCCACAGCATTATTCTAAATGTCATTTTCATTTATCGGTATGGGACCTAAGGAATTGCTGTTCATAAAAATCTTACAGCCTTTTTAAAGCATAGTATTCCTAGCGTAATTACGCCGCAGTGTTAGTCTACCCAGTCGATCAGAGAGGCCTAAGTCTTTCACTTTGGCATGTGTTGTTTTGTACAACTCGAGCATTAGGTTCGTGGGTTCGACTTATACTTTTAGCATGGTGTGTGCTGCATTTTTTTGTGTAAGTCTTACCCAGTAGTCCAAGGAGTAATACCAGATATCTAAAAATATTATTTATAAATATGGGAAAATGGAGGAACTGGAAACCAGAGAACCATCTCTGTTCAGGACTACTCCGTTTACTATTCACCTACTTTTATTTAAACAGTTATATAAGCTTGTTACCGATAAATAATGTATAACAGTGCAGAGGAACCTTTTGTGGCTCCAGGGGCCATTTTAAAATCTTGAAAAACTTGCACGAGCCGCAAACCATTGTTCAATAGTAACAGTGTTATATTTCAGGGAAGAATTTATTTCATACCAAGCCATTAAAACACTGAAATTGCTATTAATTAATTATTAGTAAAAAATGTTATCGCAGTTAATTATAATTTAATTTTAGGGTTTACATTCCTTCTAAGAATGAAATAACGTCTGTGAGAGGCTTGCCACTATTTGTCGCTGATTTTTTAAGCGATACACAGAATTCCATTTTATAGAATTATGACTGAAATAAAATTGAACTGATTATTACTAGAATATACTTAGAAATGAAGGGATAAGAAGGATGGTGGAACTTACAATAACGTAGTTTTCCGGCACCCCTCACTGCCAAGTTTCCAACATACGTCTTCCCATGCAACATGCACGAATCCAATTATAACTAAAATATTATTTACGAAATTTAACTATACGTGAGACGTTCACCAAATCACTAAATACTTCATTATGATGAGGGAGCATGAGTTCAAATTGTTCTAAAACCCACTTTGGTCACAGACATCCCGCCGATCGGGGGCGTGATCTAAAATGAAAGTGGCATTATTTGGTTGCAGCCTTATACGATCAATACAGGTAGGATCGCTGAAGATTCTCCTTGTACATGCTGTGGGTATGTCACCACCACACCTGAAAATAAGGAACATGGCATTTAGACTCTGAGTACGTAGATGCAGGTAACTGAAAGCGAACAAGACAGTCAGAAATTCAAACCTGTTTTTAATATTTCTGAAGGTGATGAATGCTTGTGAACAAGGCCTATATCAGGCTTATCCTGCGTTTATTAATTCGGCAATGTTGAAATAATTCCAAATTTAAAACAAGAATAAGAGGCATTAGAGATAGACGATGGAGTGGGGTGTTATGCTCCGAAAGGAGCGCCAGTGAACAATTATGTTTAACTACATAAGCTTTCCATGTTGTTTTTAAAGAATTTATGTTTAACTGAACGCCACCTGTACTGCCATTTTCCGGATAAGTGTGAAAATTGTGAATTAGATTTTAGGCCCAATGGTCAGCTCTTTTTTACCTCAACTCCTGTAGGCGGATACTCAAAGAAATGTCACTGGTGTGTTATACACCGCTGCATTCCCACTTCGAATCCTGTGATCATTCTTCCGTAAACGTCTTAAGCATACGTCCATGCAGATGAAATAATGTATTCATGTCACGAAAAAACAATCACATTAACGTCTTTTTGTGGGCAAGATTTTCCCAAAGTCTGATAGCGACTTCTTCAAATATCGCGGTCAAAATGTATGCAGACTTAGGCCCACAGATCATCTTTAGTCACACCTCATACACAGGGACAAATTCCGATTTTGTGGGGCCTGAAGATCATTCAAACGTGGGGGCCATCTTTAAGAAAAATAATACAAAATTACGAATAACAATTTAGGTTGGAAAGTGAATATTTGCTTATGACTCTTCGAGGTCCTTGGAAGGGGCCCATGCAAGTGAAAGGCACTGAAGCTAAAGCTTTATTAGCTTCACGGTTAATCCACTCCTGCTTGTATCCATTTGCGTGAATTCACGGCATGTTGCTTCCAACCAGGAACAGTTTTATTTTGTACCTTGCTTCCTTAAGATTGAGTCTGATTTTTAATTTCTTACGCCTTGAGCCACATCGACTTAAAGTATACTAATTATGTTATGTAATGATTATGTGTCGGAGGTTTACTGAGGCACCTGAATAGTTTAGATTTTGGAGCGGAATGAAGACATCTGGAGAAAAGACCTCGAGAGGTTTTCAACCCGATGACTCTAATGTTGAACTTGAAACAAAAAACTCTATTTGGTAGATATATACAGGTTCATTATTTTATCTGACAAATATCGTTTGACACTTTCCACCTATACTCCGCCGCTTACGGGGTGGGTGGCTGAGTGGGCTGCGTTAAAATCATAAACGAGCATATAGAAAGTAGCAAAGGAGAGTTGTCAGATAAAAAATCACTCTATATATATATATATATATATATAATGTATTACGTGAGTACAGATATGAGAGAGAATCCTATAAAATCAGAGACTAGGACCTCTTCGTACCTCCAGCACATAATGGTCTAGATAAGAGACTTGCCTTCGTAAACAATTCCGTTATGTGTTGGAACGGCATGGTTTGGACCAAAAAGAGCTGGCTGGTACAAATGGGAATTTTGTTGTAATATAATGGGTACAGTCTGTGCCGTTCCTCGAGTGTTCACAGTCTGCAGATTAATGAGGTTAGGTTGATGCTGTTGCTGATATGCAATGTGTGGAACAAAATACACAGGTTGCCAGTTGTTCCTGTCGCCATATTGCTGCTCTGATTGTTGCCCGACATTGACTACAGGAATATACTTATGTACTGTTGTTTGGGAACTGTATGTCTTTGTATTCGCTTCTTCAAAACTTCCGCTTCTAATATGGTTACTCTTATCTTGAACATGTGTATTCAGGAACAAATGTGGTCCAAGATTTTGATTTATTGCATTTCTGCTGTCAGCATGCACTGAATGGTAATGTTGAGGGCTCTTAACAGTGTTCAGTTCTGAGAGAAATGGAAGACTCTGAATGTTGTTGGTATTACTATAAATCGGAACAGTCTGATATTGTGGGAAGGTGTCCCGAACAATTGCTTGTGGTCCAACCGGTCTTTCGATCTCATTTTCTCTAGCTGATTTTGATATTGTCTCTTCCAGTGGATGTAGTGTGCTCTTTGTAGGATGTATTATATATGTTAAATTTGAAACCAAAACATTCTCATTCTGAAGAACTGAAGGCGTTGTTGACAGGCTCGAAATAGGGATATTATTTCCTTCATTACCTTGAGTATGTGCAGTTTTCTTTCCAAAATCCCAGTGTGTGAGCCCTTGTAGGTTTACCATTTTGTGTTGTGTTTGAGAGTTGGTAGCTGGGGTTACTTTTGAAGGTTTCTGCTTGTAATAACTTTCAGTATTCTGAACTTGTGTGCTATTCTCCATAACTTTGATTTGCTTTCCAATTCTGCTACGGTAAAGTGGCCTTTGTGATAGATAAATTCTGTTGTTTACAATACTTGTCTTGTTTGGTCTGTTATGTTGCGCCTTCATGTCTTTTAGGGGAAACATTTTTGGAGGAAATTTTACATTTATTCTGGACTTATTGAAGCCGGTGGAACTATTTCGATTAATATATGTTGCATGATACGTGTTGTCCGAAACTTTAGGGTCGCTGAAGTAGTTGTATTTATCATTATCTTGCAGTTCATTATTATAATTTCTTATTAGTATGTTCCCTAGGAGTATTCTACTGTTGAAATCTAGACCGTCATCTGCCAAACTTTCAGCCAGTACACTTTTTGACGAAGATTTTTCACCACTTTCTTGATATTTTTGCTTGGTTTCACGTGGTGTTAGAGAGAGAATATCACTTAACTTCCGTGTGTCACGCTCATTCTTTCTCCCTTCCCTCTGTCCTGATATTTCACTTCCCCTGTTCTTAAAATCTATGTCTGAAAACAGTAAGTCGCCAGTGTCTGAGGAAGGTCTTCTGAAATTGGATTTGTCAGAACCGTTCGGTGTTATCTCTACTGATCTGATAATTTCTACAGTTGTTTTGCCATTATTTTTGGTGGTCCGCGACTCTTCTGGCGAAGTCAATGGCGGTGAGATGTCAGGTACGTAGATCAGAAATGGAATGCTGATATTTCTTTTCTCGGGAGACAATTGATTTTGATTCAAACTTCGCGCGTTTCCGATGTGCATTATTAGACACGCGGCTACCGCTAACGGCATGGCGATAGCGTGCAACTTCATCTGAAAGGAAAAAATTAAGGAATGTATAAATATATCGAATGTGTGATCTTTCACTCCTAATACGATCACCTCCTCTACTGATTGGAGCACTGAACACAGGATCGTTCAATCATATTGCACGTATGCGGGGCATGTGGCATGTAGAGGGAGAGAACAGAAATGCGTAGAGGGCTTTGATGGAGAAACCTGAAGGAAATAGATTACTTGCAATGCCTAAGCATAGATGGGAGGATAAAATTAATGTAGCTCCTAAATAAATAGGATTGCAGGGTGGACTGAGTCGATCTCGCTCAAGACAGGGACAAGTAGCGAGCACTTGCGCACACGGTTCCATAAAACACGGAGAGTTTCTTAACCGTCTGAGGGAGGATGCTGCTCCATGAAACAATGCTAGGAATTTATAGTTTTAAATCTAGAATGTAGTGTATAAATTTTCGTTAATATATACCACGACTCTCCGATCTCCGACATTGATGTTATTTCTATCGCGTTCTTTGGATTGTAATTTCTACTAACTCCTCGAATTCTGGGGTATGTGAAACTATTTTTTTTATTAAATGTACAGAAATAACGATTTAGAAGTTCAGCAAAGGGAGACTATCCTAATAGAAGTCACTCTGGATTTGGCGCCATGTCCTGTAGTATACGTGGTTACCTACGGTCAGCAGACAGTCGCTATTCTTGCCTTGAGGGAAGCCTCAGGTTTCCCCAAAACGACAGAGACCACGTGACAAATTATAGAACACAATACCGTAGTATAAATATGTACAGTCGTGGAAACCTCAAATCCTACTCTGTAATATATTTCGTAATACTGATTAAAGCATGTGGGATTGCAAATAGCACTGACGGAAGACACATCCGGTGCTTTTGTTGTTGCAGGATGGAGAGGGGTCTGACACAACTCCTCATCTTTGCTGCCAAATGTTAGACAATGAACTGCCAATCATTATTCATGTCTTGTGGGAACTATGGTTGGTGAAACTGTTTTATCTGCTATTGAATGAATAAGTTAGGCATCTGTAGGGCAGTGAAATGTTTGGAAACGTAAAAGATACTTCGAATTAGATTTTAATTCCGCTTACTATAAAAATATGGAGAAATAAGGAAACGCCAATAGATCTGGTAGTTTTATTTCTTTATTAGACGAGAAATTATTAGCTTCTCAAGAAGGACTCTGCTGCAGCGAATCAGTCAGGTAGTTTTAATTAGTCAGGTATTTAGTTAATTCGTAGCCTCATACACGATACCATTTTGGAAGGAAAAGAAATTACAGGATGCTGAAGATTGATTCAGTGTTTTCCTATCAAACTACAAGAAGAGACGGAGTTAAAATCCAGAAGATCAAAACGTGAAAACCTCGAAACCTTAGTAAGAAAACGGTATCTTACGAATCGGAAATATCTTCCGACAGCACGTGGAGCTACAGATAGACTATAAGTTCTTGCACTATATGAGAAAGTGTAATGTGGTTTACAGCTCTCGTTTCAAATCCTATATTCAACTTGAAGCTGGCTGTCGTCCTCTGTGGGAATCCTGGTTTATGACCCTATGTGGTCTGGCAGATCTTCACCAACGTTTCGGGTGATACGCTGCCTCCATCATCGGGGCACAACTCTCACTTCAAGGGACACACACTAGCGGGAAGTTTCGGTATAAAATCCTGCATTTGGAACACTTTCTATCCGCCTTCTATCCTGACGTTCTTTTCCCTTAATTTTGTTGCAAATTTATCCTTCTAGCTTCACCTCTATCTTTCAAGTGACCGACTTTAAAGACGTTCTCTTAATACAACTGAATGCATTTCCCGTCTCTTCCTTCCGACCTAGATATCCAGTCCAACATAACATTTATTTTGTGTGCTACCAGTGTTAGATGACCTGCACAAATCACAAGGCTGCTATGATGTAATATTATCGATGTCAATCTGCTTCATTCTCCTTGGATCCGAAAGTTATTTGATGCCGTTTTAATTAGAGTTAACGGCTACTTAACCCAGTCGCACAAAATATTTTAGAATGTGTTCATTTCTCTTGTGTGATAAGTTAGTTTAAAGGAAGTGACTTAATATCTTTTGACTGATAAGCATAATTACATTACAAATATGGCCTACATTATTCACCTTTAGAAGAAAGCAAAATTTTGTTTTTTGTGCTCTTTTAAAAACATTATTTTAAATAATTTTAAATTCGAAAATAATTTTAACATTCATCTTTAGTTAATTATAGTATATGTAATTTTTACGTGCCTGCCCAGTGATTCCAAAGTGTCACTAATGTAAGGCCTAGTTTCTTCAGTACAACCGTCTGAAGTAACTTGCTCGATAAGAAAATTTTGAGACTTGGTAAATAATTTGTAATTTAGTTTTTTGAGTAAATATTAAGAAAAATATCAGTAAGCAGTCTTACGAACAGGAGCAAAGTTTTAAATACTAATGATATTGTATAAAATGAATTCTAGTTCACAGATGTACGTACACTACATACTAGGGTGTTGTATGTCAGATGAACACATCAGCTTGCAATTACGACTATAATTGGCTTACTTTTTTAAAAAAAATCCTGTGGTCCTTTGTATGCCTCAAAACTCGATGCACTTGTCACATTTCACGGCCAAACACAATTGAAGGAGCCATTTTGGTAACACACTGCACTGAGGATACAGAAACAAATTATAGCGCAGTCTGTATCAATTACCTATTCACAGTAATATTCAGTTCAATAACTGTTAATGTTAACAAGAGAATCTTTACGTATCAGAGTGAAAACTGCCACTAAGACATTACCTCAGCCACTACAGTGTTTTGCATCCGCGTCCGATACGCAGTGTGAGCTCACGACAGTCTGACAAAAAAAAAAGCATGCACACATGTCTGTCTTCTTTCTTACAGCAATTTTAGTTGACGGGAGAGAAAGTTGGGTCATTTACTCTTCCTCAACAATTCTGCCGAACAGTTTTGTTTCACCACTGCAAATACGCACAATACATTTTAAAATATGCGAGTTATAGGATTTCGCGGCGGTGTGAGGTATCCCTTCTTCTGGGATAAGACGCTGCGTCATTGGATATCTTGTTCCCGACGTTCGACGAAACGTGCAGGTTTCATCAAGAGTCTAGAGGTGCAAACTTCTAGACCCTTGAAGATGAAGACATTCTCCTTCGTAACGTCGGGAACGGATAGTCACGTGACGCGACGTCATATTCCAGAAGAATGGTAGCCTTTAATTTCGGGCTTCATGAAAGACGAAGAACTTGACCAATTAAGCGGTTATCGATTTCTCAAAGTTTTTATTCCATAGTTTGAACTAGAGCTGGTTGTCTTATAGGGTGATACTAAATGTACTGTTAGAGCTTTGACACTTGCGGAGTAGAAAGTTGTATAGCTTATCGATAGATAATTGGGCAACCGTCCAAAGCTAACCTAGGTAACTGACAAAAACGTATCAAACAAACCAAGAAAGAAATAATCATGAACTGGCTAAGACACTGGAAGTCACGAGTGGATGCTTAAAAATTCTATTCAACGTTTTGAGTTCTCGATTTAAAATTTTGGCCCTGATACCGGATATTTTGCTCGAAACTTTATTTTTCCTAACTCTCTCCAAAACGTCCGGACCGGCTCTGGCGCCCATCCAACCACCTGTTAAATGGTACCGGGGGCTCATACACCTTCACTAAACAGCCGTGGTCAGGAATGAGTAGTTACACCTTCACCCCTCCCTTATGCCTCGTGGTGTGCACACGGACGCTACATACTAACCCCACTGCATACCCAAAAACAGACCACGAAATTCTTCCCACGTCTTTTATTAACACCCGACTTATTTGACGCTATATAGGTCTTAGCCTACGGATGGCAGCATGTCGGGAAGTTACAGTTACTTTCAGCCTACAAGAACACAAAATTAATTCTCAACCATCAATATTCCATTGCTAATTTGTTTCCTTGTAACAGGCCTATATCATAGCGACAAAATCTCATGTACCAGGTGTGGCACGCCTGCCATAGCCTTGTCACTAACCCATGCAAATAAAGCAGCACAACTAGATCTACAATATGACAAATCTATATAAGGTTCTCCTTGAATACGGCCTGAAATATGTCAAGACTGAAACACCAGTTCATTCCATTTCAAATAATGGCGTTTGGCTGGTGACAGTAGTTTGCACATCAAAATACAGTGGAATGCCACAGAAATAATATGTTGCTGTTCCAAAATCTGTTCTCTGCTCACCCAGAAAAATCCACAATACATGCAATATTCCAGATGTAAAAAACTCCATGTGACATTTGATGACCAAGGAAGGCTACCATAAGTAGTGGCCTGCATTTATCAAACCAATCATGATATGGATGTGTCAGCAGGTACATGCTACTAACTGTGCACCTTCCCAATGTTAATGTCCCATCCCAGAATTTTGTTCACTGACGAATGTACAGCACATCTCAGTACAAGGTCATGGATATGTAGTGATCTGGGTAAACCAAAGTCACATTTCTTAGCAGCAGCAACAGCAGCACAGCATCAACCTCGTATTGTGATGTGGGTTGGATTCACCACTTGATTATTGGCCCATATTTCTACCAAGTGTCTGTGACTGGTGAAAGTTAACGTGGAAATGTTGTCCCTTTAATTCATTCCTGAACTTCATGATGCGGACTTTGTAAAGAGTACAATTACAAATTGTGTGTCAAAATTCTGAGGGAATGGAAAACTGAAAATTTCTGAACGTAGCACAAAAAGGAGATGGTCACCCAGTTTACTCAACTCATGGTTGCACTCAACACTTTGATTTCAAGCAACAATTCTACTGCTTGCCCTCAGAAGCATGCAGAAGCAGAAGAAGGGACTACAACTGTTGAAATGTTTAAACTGGTTGTAATTTGAGCAGAGACATCAAAATTAAACTTCACTTTGATCCAGGATTCAAAGCCTACACACTGCATGCTGTTTCATTTTTCACAGTTGGCCAGCTTGTTAGCACTGGTATTTCATTCAGGGAGCTCCAGGAAATGTACAATTTATTGAACGAAATTTAAACTCCTAAACCATAAATTAATATAGTATAAGACATTCCAGTGAAAGAAAATAACATTTATTCAGTTTATGGGCAATGTACCACACAATAAAGTTAATGCCACTACTTGAACAAAGTAAAAGAAGAAAAATCAGAAGAGGAAGTAATGTACCTGGAAAATATACATGTTTGGTCACTGCCATGGCAACATGCATCTAAAATGTACAGAAGAAACACTTGCTAAATACAAATGATGGCTGACATATTTTGCAAGTACAGAAAAGGTCACTGCAGGACATTCTCTTCCATACAAGATAAAAACTGTCAATGAGTAATTTTAACAAAACTTCGCCAAGTCTTCTCCATCTAGTATATATATGCACTGTTTGTATCACATGTTCTGTGTATGAAAATTCTTTTCATGTTACACAAACACACCAAGCACTACACCTCCTGCTTCAAATAAATTGTTAGGAAATGCATATACTGCGTAGCAGTTCTGGTGTTTCCTCTGTTCTGCTCAATTACCTTAAAAACTACAAGGCTGTTCCACAAGCTTACTGGGCATTAAGTATAGTAGGACTGTCCTTGAGGAACTTGTAAAACATCAATCTTTGTTTCATAAGCCTTCTGTAACTGTCATCAGTTCACTTTTACATATGGGATATATCAAGTGACCATTATCTGATGCCACAGTGATAACTAGAACACTGAACAATGGCAACACATCCAATGAGTTCTCTACATAAGACAGCCATGAAATGAACTTATATGTGATTGGTCAGTCCAACCTGACTCAAGTAACATGTAACTTGTCTGCTTCATTGCGCATTCACATACAACTTACTATATATTCAAAAGACCATCATGACCAGCAAGTATTTTGATTATTTCACTGAAGTTTGTTTTATGGAAAATGCTCATAGGAAATGCTTCTGAGCATTTAATAAACTGAATTCCTTAATCAACCTTACCGTTTGGTAAGACAGTACTTAGCACAGAAAATACAAATCCTGCAACATGAACAGCATTATCATTGTAAGATAACAGCCTCTGATAATCAGCATTATTTAAATGAGACTGCAGAAACAGGCTATTGTGAATCCGAACAGAAAACACCAAGATTTTCAATTTCTCTACTTTTACTGCTTTAACATATTAAACACTACATGGTTTCTTTACTTCATACTAAAGATCAAAATCTACTATCCCTTTAACACCCACAAAAAGTGCTTCTGGAATATAATTGTAAATGTACTTGTTAGCCCACAAACTGACAAGGGTTCAAAATTTCCTGCAAAATAGCTTTTATTTTTAACAATGAAAATAAGTTTGGAGATTTCACCTATTATGAAACGTGCACAGCATCATTTATAACATGAAAAATAGTGTTGAACTACAGCAATAGCAAACTTAAGTATAAAACTTGTGCACATAAGACAAGATACAATGGAGTCAAACAAACAGTATAGCACCAACATACGAATGATAACTCTTATTTGAACACAAATATCTACAGATATAACTGCTATTACCAGTTGCACGAAAGTCTGATTTTGCTTTCACAATACACTGAAGAGGTTTTTACCCAGTTGCTTCTAACAATCTTGAAGAATAATGTATGGAGACTAGTTAATGTGCCTGTTGATACAGTCGCAGCCACCAACAAGGTCATGGTGGGGGACGATGAAATGGCATCTGGGGAGGCATAGGTGGAGGAAACCCAAATGGCGGAGGTGGGCGATTAGGATCAAAGGGTGGAACTGAGGGAGGGAAAACATGATTGTAAGACAGAAATGATGGGGGCTGGATAGAGGGAAAAAATGTTGGTGGGGGCAAGGTAAATGCTGCTGGCTGAATGAGTCTGGGTGGAGATGGCGTACATGGGGTTGGGGGTGGCCTATTGAGACAGTGTTGAAATCTGGGGTTTGGCTGAATCGGGGCTGCCCACCATGTGGAATTCTCAAAGCGTCGGAATGAATTGTTGTTACTGTTACCATTATCATTACTGTTATTAGCATGTCTAATTGGTACTGCTGCAGGCTTATTAGCATGCAAAGCAGTCATGCGAAGATTACGTTCATTCATCCTCCTTTCAAATGAAGTACTGCGGGTCTTTTTCTTCTTTGGTTGTTCAGGGCCTTCGTCTGTGACCTGAAACATACCAATATTTCAGCTGGAGGTTTCAAAAGTACTATTTCTATAATGTAATTTGGGCCTAGGTAATATGACACAAAAGTACAGTGTCATCATCTTCACATCATCATCATCATCATCATCATCATCATGGTAGTCAATAGCAGCCATTACCAGCACTTTTGAGTGGGACAAACCACACTAGTGACTATCAATTTCCATTTAGATTGACAATATAACCTCAAATGTTCACAGAACCACCATATTGGTACTTTATAACACACAAAAAATAAGGGGTTCACATAAAATTCGTAAATTTCACACTAGTAATCTACATATAACGGTTAAACACTGTCATGAAGATCGAAACAAGTACATGTGCCCCAGTACTTCGGCATGAGCCATTTACATACATACCTTTCTTTCTCCAGCTTGCAATGACCTCCTTGCTCTTCGCTCTTCTTCATCGTCAGAATAATCAAGGCATTTGGGTGGAGGTTCATTGTTGTCTTCCCATGAAGCATCTGATCCTTTCATCCTATATAAGAGATACATTGGGTTACCAAAACCACTTACCATTATGACAAGATGAATTTCTGCATTAATTACAATAACATCAACACTTATATATGTTATTTGTGTTGCTGTATCAATGGTATCTCAGGCACCTAGCCAACTGGATGTGCATAAGATACACTTTCTGCCCTTAAAATTTGTGACAGGGCGGTAAGCAATGCAAGCCCAATAATCTACCCTCTTGAATACAAAACACTGTACAGTTCCACATGAAAAACACTTCTGTCTTCAGTAACCATACATTTTAAGATTCTGTTTGCTTGTCTACAATGTTAATCATTTTCTAAAACTTTTTCAACATTACTTTAAAGTAACGTATACTTCCACAACTAAGAAAGCTCACTGAGTAAATGTACTTAGTTGTCTTACAATTGAAACATTACCTCAAAAGATCTGGAACAAACACATACGTTGTATGTTGAGTTTTGGGTGCACAGTATACTGCCATATCTTTCTCTATTCCTTTCTCTTTGATGTGGTCAGTTGAATTAAACCGCACACAATACAAAGGTTCTGTGACTGGGCCAAATACATCAAAAATCTGTCCTAAAGTTTGTCTGCCATGATCAAGAAACAAAATGCTGTCTAAATCAAGGGGGGGAGTATTCTTGAAAGCTTGAACAACAACTGAAACAAGAAAGAATTTTAATCATTGGTATAAATATCACTAATAAATATCAAGAGCCTGTCTTCTCTAGCTATTATACTTGTACATTTATAATCCAAGATTAGGTTCATAAACATCCAGCAACCATTATAAGGATGCAATAAAAAAAAAAAAAATCTGAGATTTAGTGGAATAGTATATCGCACTGCCTGAGCTGGAAACGCTCTGTGGATGGCTTTGCTGTGGCATTCACCACTAAACTATGATAAAACAAGACAGGCAATGTACATGTAACAAAACACTGAGGTGTGTTTGTGCAACTATTGTTGCCATGAAAAAGAAATAAGTATTACTTATTCTGAGGGTGTGTTTGTAGCCTTGGGTATCCAGCATGCAATGCATCATATGGTCATCTGGGGCCTCACTGGCTCTACAATGTTTTCCCATATTGCCTCACATATGGCTCTATTTTCAAATAAAAGTTATTGAACATAAAATATGTGTTTTGATTTTCTCTGTAAGTTTTGTCTGAAACATTTCTCATTCAAAGAATTGAGCAAGATGTAATAAAAAATGTATATTGTACCCATTATTCTTGTCAGATTTTAATGAAATTTGAATTTTCTCAACAAATTTTAAAAAAATACTCAAATATCAAATCTCATGAAAATCCATCAAGTGGGAGCCTAACTGTTCCATGTGGACAGATGGATAGGTGGATGAATGGATGGATGCGCACGACAAAACTAATAGTCACTTTTCACAGTTTTGTGAACATGCCTAAAAAGAACGGGACAGTTATTTCATTTGAACACAAATAAAAGACAGATGCTACCAACAAAGCATAAATGATATATTTAACACCCATATCCTAAAGACACTAAAGTTCAGAAGACACAAACAAAAAAAAAAAAAAAAAAAGTTTTTTTGCCCCAAAGGGCAAAAAAAATTAAAATATGGCTTTGAAAGAAAAATATGACATACTATAAATAATTCATGAATTTTTCATTCAAAAT
>Ga0131853_10002020_pt1 | contig 36298 bp, 31 predicted proteins | sample TergutLab28metaG_FD_92764 | JGI IMG/M metagenome (GOLD analysis project Ga0131853, IMG submission 92764) | Labiotermes labralis P1 segment gut microbial communities from Petit-Saut dam, French Guiana - Lab288 P1 (version 2) (version 2) | ecosystem: Host-associated > Arthropoda: Insects >... | reverse complement strand
CTTATGTAAAAAAAGGCGGCTATATTGCAGTTGCATTTCCCGGCTTGAAGTATGATTTTGGTGAAAATGTTCCGTCGGAAATGCAACCGTTTTGGGATGTTTCCGAAGTTGCAAGGTACGTCCGTGGCATTGAGTGGTGGAGTGAATTGTGGAGCAAGACTGTGGGCATAGAAATTATAAACATCAGCGAACAGGCTTGCCACGATATAGCTTGGGACGAATACATCGCAAGTCTTGACCCAAACGGTGGGGACAACTGGGGAGACGACAAATGGACACTGGATATGAAAGCAGCAGAAGATGGAAAGTATTTTAATACAATCCAACTGATTGCCAAAGTCATCTGAGTATAAGCATTTTCTCCCAAGGGAGCAAATTACCCTCATTTCGAGGGTATGCAAAGGTAAAATATCAATAGCTTCATTGAGTGCATCCACAAGTATGTCTATGCGCATCTGCTCACCCGGGACAGATAAAGCCATACTGCCGGATACGTCAATAATAAAAACCGTATCAGCCGGTATTTCATAGCTGCCTGACATTATAAACGCCTGGCTTAAAGCAGTTAGATTGATTTGATCTTTCTATTTTACAGAGGATGGGATGGACTTAATGCTAACACAAAAAAGCCCCGAAAGACTTTTAATTCCTCTCGGGGCTGATTCGCTTTATATACTTATCTTATAATTTGAAATATGATACTAATTGCTGCAATACTGCTGCTTGCGAGTTAAGCTCCTCGGATGCTGCTGCCGCTTCTTCCGAAACAGCCGAATTGTTTTGTATTACTTTTGCTATCTGCGCAATCCCTTCACTGACTTGTGCAATCGCTTCTGCCTGTTCTTCTGACGCTGCTGAAATGTTCCTTATAATTTCTGATACTTCAGCGGCATTTTTAACAATTGCGTCTAGGGTTTGTGATGTAGATTCTGCAATACTCGATCCGCTTTCAACCCTGCGGATGGAAGTTTCTATGAGGTCTGTGGTTTCGGACGCTGAGCTTTGGCTGCGTCCTGCAAGGCTTCTCACTTCTTCAGCTACTACGCTAAAGCCTTTGCCATGCTCGCCCGCTCGCGCCGCTTCTACTGCCGCATTAAGTGCAAGCAGGTTAGTCTGGAACGCAATGTCTTGAATAACTTTTATAATCTTTGAAATGTCGGTAGAAGATTCCTTGATTTGTGTCATAGCATCTAACATTTCGTTCATTGAATCGTTGCCTTCTTTTGCACTGGCAGTAGATACATTGGAAAGTTCACTGGCCTCTGTTGCATTATCAGCATTTTGCCGGGTTTGTTGGTTAATAACATCAATAGTAGCGTTAAGCTCTTCTACGGAACTCGCTTGTTCTTGAGCGCCGCTGGCTAAATCCATTGCACTTGTGGAAATTTGGCTTGCTCCTGACAGCACTTGATCGGCAGCAATAGATATTTCGGACATTGTTTTATGTAAAGTATCTGAAATATTATTAAGCGATTCCTTGATTGGGCCAAAACTGCCCACATACTCACGTGTAATCACTGTAGTCAAGTCACCACTAGCAATCGCCAGTAAGTCTTTTGTAATTTCATCAATATAGATTTCCAAAGTTTTGATAGTATTATTTACCGCATTTTTAATCATAAGGAAGTCTCCGGCATAATCTCCGGCAACCTTTAAACTAAAATCGCCTTGCGCTAATTTTTCCATGACCTCTCTAATTTCAACAATAGGATTATCAACAGCTTCGGCTATGCTGTCCAGCCCAACCATAATTTCTCGCCATCCACCTTCATACTTGCTTGCATCGACTCGGTAATGAAGATCGCCTAAAACGGCTGCTGCATGTATCATGCCATTAATCTCGGAAGAAACAGCGCTAAGATTGAACATAAGTTCGTCAACCGTTTTATTAAGGATGGCTTTCTTGCCCGGCAATTGCTCAAGTTTAGCATCAAAATCACCATTCGCGACTTTTTGGAGGATGTTTATTATATTTAGCACATCGTCTACAAAACCGTCTGTGAAACCATTAAGGCTTACCACCATTTCACTATAGCCGCCTTTATACTGGGACGCGTCTATACGATATTCGATATCACCGTTTATATTAGCTTCATGCGAAAACACGTTTATATCGTCCACAATATGCTTTATAGTGTCAACCATATTATAAACATCTCCGGTTAAGCCCCCTATTTCATCTTTTGTTACTTTTGAACGGTCTATGTTGACACTTAGCTGACCGTCAGAAACAAGACTTGTCAATGAGGCCAGTTCTTTAATAGGCTTTGAAATAGCATGAGCTACGATAAGCGCTAATGCAACAGCTATAAGAATAATTACTATGCTTATAATCAGCAATAAGTTCTGTATCTGCTCAGCCGAAGCAATAGCCGCCGCGCTCATTGAAGCCATTGTAATATCAGCCATTTCCCTTAGCTCATCTGTGGTGGCAACGAGGTCTATAACTATGGGTCGGCCGGCTTCAATCGTCTCAAGCGAGGAAGCGTAGTCACCGGCTAAGGCATAGTTCCTAACAGTAATAAATATTGCATTAATATAAGTATCAAGATTCTGTCGCACATACGAGCTGCGCCCAAGCTGTAAATCCCTATCTGCTTGGCTAAGATTCGGATCTGTGTTTACGGAACGCTCATAGTCATCCAGCGCTGCATTTGCGGAGTTGAAAAAGCCGCGCATTTCTTGATATAGAGCATTTATGTTCACTTCATCAGCAATAGGTGAATACATAGCTGTTGCTGTTAGCGTTCTCCTAACGGCACGAATGTTTGATTGCGTGCGCAGTACCGCATCCCTTCTTACAACAGCATTATCGAGTAACCCTTGATAGTAATTATTTAAGCGGCCTATATCGATGTAAGCAAAAACGGCTAAAATTATCACCAGTACGATCACTGCCCCAAATCCAACTATCATCTTAGACCTTACTTTTAAATTATTAAACCATTTCATTTAAATCTACCCCTTTTATTTTTATGTTTGTAAGTTCTGAGCTAACAAACGAACCGTTGCTCTGCATAGTTTCTCCATTTAATTTATTATCCCATGACATTACGTTCCTGCTCGGTACTGCAAATTCTATGTACACAGGTTGAGCAGCTTGCTAAAAAGTAGGTGTTAAGACGCGAAAAGCGGCTGCCCTCTTCAAGTAATACAGAGAACAACCGCTTTTTATTTTTTTGACTATAAAGGCTTTGCATAACAATAAAAATGCAGAACTGCTTGCTTGCTTGCTTGCTTGCTTGCAGATTATATCACAAATCATCATATTTGTCAAGACCTTTTCTATATATTTATATATTTTATTTATAACATAAATCGCCATATTTATCAAGTCTTTTTTGTATATTTTACCAAAAAAATTTACAGACAATCATAACGACAATGTTTCCTAACGCTTCTGTTGCCGGAATGGATTTTCCACCCCTTCATCTTCACAATTTTCATAATATAGAGCAGCGTTTGCTACATATAGAACAGTAAAAAATATGTAGATTTTGGTAGGCGGGTGTGATATACTGTTGATAAGATTTATTTTACGTACTAGCGTTGTTTTGATTAATTGAGGTGTCATATGCTAAGTGATGTTGAATTAAGAAAATATTATCATAGACATATTGCAATTATACCATTTAACCTCGAAAATGTTGAAAATGGTATTATCCATGTTACTGCTAGTAATATTGCTTACTCACTTAAAAATGCACAAGACGCAAAGAAAATAGTGGAAGGAAATAAGAACCATAGTATAAATACCGGGAATATAGTATCTAATGGTAAAATTATAATTAAGCCGGGCGATACAGCGCTAATATATACAAAAGAATCTATATGCCTTAGCAGAAAGTTAGCCGGAACATGTCATAATAGGGTAAGCATGGCGGCAAAAGGGCTTGAAAACCCGGGTACTCCATTACTGCCAGGCTCTAGCGCGAGATTATTGATACCGATATATAACCAATCGGTAGAAGAATGTACCATATCGGTCGGAGAAAAAATTGCTGTAATTATGCTCCATAAATTAGGGCGAAAAGCTTCAAAAAAATCAACAGATCGAACCAAAGAGAGAAGCCGTACGGACTCACACATAGGACTTTTGAAAGAACTAGGCGTAGAAATGACAACAGAGGAAGCGGAGTCAATTAAAGAAGGACAATACGATTTAAAAAAAGCAAACGAAGAAATGAAAAAAGATCAAGCATATACAGCTTATAGGAATGAAAATCTAAAAAAATTGTTCAGTCAATTGTGCAGCCCTAAAGCTATAATCGCTTACATAATCATTATTGCACTATCGGCTCTAATAATGCCTGATGGGGTTATTGCTAGAGTTGGACTTTTCGTTATGATTCTTGCCTTAATAGTTGCTGTAGCAAGTTTATTAATAAGCTTGAAAAATAAATCGAGGTGAATAAATTTGTACAATGAATGTTGTTTTTGCGATAAAGGTGACTCTGAATCAGGCCGTTTTTCAGAAAACAGAAAAATTGGGCTGCCCTGCGAAGATTCAATAATCTATGAAGATGACAACATTTTCATAACTCCAGATATAGCCCCTTTGGTAGTAGGGCATTTTCTTATTATAACAAAGACTCATTACAGTAGTTTTGCCAGTGTAGATGATAAAACATACAAGTCTTTAGAAAGAGCAAAAAACTATCTTAAAAATACTGTTTTTACAGATGAAAAGCTATTATTTTTTGAACATGGTGCGGTAACAGAACATTCAGCTGGAGCTTGCATTGACCATGCCCATATACATGCAATGCCATTGAACGAAGATATAGATATTGACGATTTAATAAATAAATTTGGGTTTATTTCTTCAGATAAGATTAGAGCGACAAGAGAGAGCTTGGCTTTATGTGCTGTTAATAAAAAACCTTATATATTTTATGACACAAATGATAATGGTCAGTGGTATTACCCTGTTGATGCTTTGCCTAAGCAGTTTTTCAGAAGGATAATTGCTTTTCATTTTTCTAAGGCCTACGCCTGGGGAAAGCAATGCAAAAGAGCAGATTCGAAAGAATGTTTTATGAAAACTTTGGATTTGGCTAGAAAAAACAATAAAGGAAAGCAATTGCATGAACTTGGCGAGGACAATGTAGTAAGCAATATAATTTATAAAGTGTTTCCTTACTTGCAAGAAACGCGTGATGATGCCACAGTAATAGAGAGTCATGGCAGCTGTCAACTTGTTGTTTCAACAGATCCCTGCCCTGAGCCAGTGGTAACATATTTTGATATTGCCAATAAATATTATCATTATGGGCGCATGTCTGTCTTGATAAATTATAGTGACTTAGCGGCAATGGGCGCTAAGCCTGTCGGCATACTATTATCGACTGTGATGGAAAACGATATGTTAGAGGGTGACTATCTTCAATTCCAAATAGGCGTTAAGGAAGCCTGTGGTGATTGGGGCGGTGAGCTTCTAAACGGAAATGTGAAGGATGGTAATTCATTTAGCGTAAATGGTACATCAATTGGAGTCATTGAAAATGGCTCAAGCCCTCTTAAAAGAAAAGGAGCGCAAGCTAATGATGTCATATGTACAGTCGGTGATCTTGGGATGTTTTGGCTTGCTGTTTTAAAATTAAAAGAAAATAGCATAATGCTTAGTCAGCTAGATGAATATACAAAATCATTTATTGCAAACCCTAGTCCTAAAATAAAAGAGGGTCTTATTCTCAGTCGGTTTAATTTTGTAACCGCATGTATGGATAGTTCTGATGGGATAGTGGGATGCCTATATGAATTGGCGGAATTAAATAATCTTTCAATGCAGATATATGATAATGAGCTAAGACCTAACCAACTTCTTGAAAAGTTTTGCTCCAAAAATGATTATGATCATAGAAACTTAATGCTTTCTTGGGGCGGGTGGGAATTAATTTTTACATGCAGACCGGATAAAATTGATATGCTTCGCAAAGTTTTCCATGAAAATAGTTGTGATTTCAATGTTATCGGTCAAGTCATCCCCAAAGAATCCAACGCCGTTACCTTGATAAAAGATGATAAAAAATATTTTATTCAAGACTTTTCATCTAAAAGGTTCAGTAAAAATTCATACTTTTCGCATGGGCTGGAGGCTTATATTGAGCAGTTAAAGTGTACGCATATATTACCCGTTAAATAGTTAATGATTTGTTGATTATGGCATCAACCACTTGATATGGAAAGGAAAAACACAAGAAATAAAAACGGCGCAGCTTACGCCACGCCGTTCACTTTTATGTCAGCCGCCTATTCGCGGCCTTTTATTGAGCGCGAGACGAGATTCGAACTCGCGGCCCTCGCCTTGGCAAGGCGATGCTCTACCACTGAGCTACTCACGCAATTTTGTACTAGCAGATTATATCACAGTTTTTTTGCAAAATCAATAGCAAATTCAATTCATTTCTTACCGTTGGTTAAGACGTGGGTCAAGCGCGTCGCGAAGTCCGTCGCCGAGCATATTAAAGCCTAAAACAACCAAAGCTATTGCGCCTCCCGGAAAAGCGACCATCGGGAAGAACGTTCTCATAAATCGTCTTGCATCACTTAACATTGAGCCCCACTCAGGGCTTGGTGGAGCAGCTCCCAGCCCAATAAATGCAAGGGCGGCGGCGGCCAAAATGGCACTGCCAAGCCCCATAGTAATACTTACAATAACAGGTGCCATGCAATTTGGCAAAATATGCCTAAAAATCAAAGTTGCGTCTGTCGCTCCTGATGAGCGCGCCGCTTCAACAAATTCCTGCTCTTTAACCGACATAACCGATCCACGCACGATCCGCGCGTAACCGGGTATGCCGCCTATACCGACTGCAATCATAAGGTTTACGAGACCTGCGCCAAGCGAAGCAGCGATTACAAGGGCGAGCAAAATGTTCGGAATCGCGAGCGCCATATCCAATAGGCGCATTAATGCATTGTCAACTCTTCCACCATAAAAACCAGATATTGCGCCGAGCATAACGCCGATCAACGATGAAATCGAAACAGCGATGACACCAACTTGAAGCGAAATTCTCGATCCGTGTATAACTCTTGCAAAAATATCTCGTCCAAAATTATCAGTACCGAACCAATACTGTGTATTAGGCGACTGAAATCTGTTTTCCAAGTTTTGTCTCATATAGCCTGGAAGATAGTCGTTCAGCCGTTCTTCGAACACAGGCGGAGCAATAATATCAGCGAAAATGGCAGATAAAATCAAAAGTATTATTATAATCAAACCGGCGAACGCGGTTTTACTTTTAACAATCGTCCAAAAAATTACGCTAAGCATACTTTTCTTTTTAACAGCCGATGTTCCGATGCCTATATTGTTCACAATTTTATCCCTACCCCAAATCAATTAACACTATGAATCTACATAAATCATGCCCCACCTTATTCGGCTAGGACATGATTTATGCCTATTGTATTACTGCACAATTAACCAATACATAAATAACCAGTGCGCAACTTGAATTATTCCGGCATTGATAACGTTTAGAATGCCTAGATAAATGAGATCATAAGCCTTTTTCTGCTTTAGTGCACGCTCATCTTGCGTCCGTTCAACATATGTTGTATGATCTGTAAGCTTATCACGTTTATGGCTTAAGCTGATTGGTAAAAACAGTAAAACTATTCCTGCACCCATCAGCATCGCGCCGATTATAAAATTAGCGTTATACGCATAGGCAAACGTAAGTCCTTCGCCTACTGCAAAGCCATATATAATCCCACCTGCGGCAATTATAAAAATACATGTCAGCGAAGCCGTAAAGAGCTTTACAAATGCTTCCATGTTACAAATTAGCCTTTTTTCTGCTCATGCACAATATGACATGCTACAGATCTTCCATCTGAATATGGCAAAAGCTCAGGCGTGTTGTCTTTGCAAATATCCTTACGAGCAAAACATCTGCCATAGAACCTACACCCAGGAGGCGGAGCTATCGGGCTTGGAACATCGCCTTCAAGTATAATTCTTTCGCGCTTAATTTCGACATCAGGTATCGGAATAGCGGACAGAAGCGCTTTTGTATACGGATGAAGCGGGTCAACGAAAATTGACTTATAATCAGACATTTCAACGATTTTGCCTAAATACATAACTGCGATATTATCACTAACATGCTTGATGACACTTAAGTCGTGAGATACAAAAAGGTACGTAAGGCCAAGCTCGTTTTGCAGTTCGTCCATAAGGTTAAGGATTTGCGCTTGAATTGAAACATCCAAAGCGGAAACAGGTTCATCCAAAACGATAAATGACGGGCTGAGTGCAAGCGCACGCGCAATACCAATTCTTTGACGTCTTCCACCGTCAAGCTCATGAGGGTACACATTTTCAAGCCGTGACGCAAGGCCAACCGTCTCCATAAGAGAAGAAACTCTTTTCTGAAGATCTTGCTTGCTTGAGACAGTTTTGTTAATAATAAGCGGTTCAGCGATAATTTGAGAAACGCTCATCCGTGGATTTAACGACGCGAATGGGTCTTGGAAAACGATTTGTGCATTTTGACGCATTTCGCGCATTTTTTGCTTATTAAATTGAAGCATATTTTCACCGTTAAACAGAATCTCGCCGGCAGTCGCTTCAAGAAGTCTAAGAACAACCCTGCCTGTTGTGGATTTTCCGCAGCCAGATTCCCCAACCAAGCCAAGAGTTTCACCTTTATTTATAACAAAGTCAATATCATCAACAGCATGAAGCCATCCTCTTTTAGTTTTGAAGTATTTCTTAAGATTTTTTACTTCCAAAAATTTTTCAGCCATATCGTCACCTCCCTACTCATTAAATAAAATACATTTGACTATATGATTATTTCCGATATCAACGCCTGTAGGATTAATTTCTGAACATTCCGGCTTTGCGTGATCGCAACGCGGATGAAATGGGCACCCTGTCGGCAAGTTCATCGGATCAGGCATAAGACCCTTAATCGGTTTAAGCGCCTCAACATCATCACCAATATCAGGAATTGAATTAAACAACCCAATTGTATATGGATGTTTCGGATTTTTGAAAAGCTCAAATTTATCAGCGTATTCAACGACGCTACCCGCATACATAACAGCAACTTTATCACAAATTTCTGCGACAATTCCAAGGTCATGTGTGATCATAATCATCGAAGTGTTGAACTCATCTTTAAGGCTTTTCATAAGCTCAAGAACTTGCGCCTGAATAGTAACATCGAGCGCCGTCGTTGGCTCGTCCGCGATTAAAAGTTCCGGGCTGCACGCAAGCGCAATCGCGATTACAACCCTCTGCCTCATACCACCGGAAAATTGATGTGGATAATCTTTAGCTCTATCAGGCATAATGCCGACTTTCATAAGCATTTCTTCTGCTTTTTCAAAGGCCTTTGCGGCAGGCATTTTTTCATGGAGCAAAATAACTTCCGCAATTTGATCCCGAACAGTCATAACTGGGTTAAGACTTGTCATCGGGTCTTGGAAAATCATAGACACTTTGTTACCACGGATTTTACGCATTTCAGGCTCAGATTTTTTAATCATATCCTCGCCGTCAAGATAAATTTCACCGCTTATAATTTTACCCGGAGGGTTTGGAACAAGCTTTAAAATGCCAAGGGCTGTCGTAGTCTTGCCTGCGCCGGTTTCACCAACGAGGCCGATAGATTCACCTTTTCCAAGAGCTATGTTCAAATCATTAACGGCACGGACTACACCATCGTCAGTTACATAATGTATAGTCAAGCCTTTTATATCAAGCATATTGTTTGATTCACTCATGGTTTCACTCCTTTTTGCCGTTATTTTTTAAGACGTGGATCAAGCGCGTCACGCAAACCATCACCAAGCATATTAAATCCAAGAACTACCAAAGCGATTGCACCGCCTGGGAACATAACTATAGGCCAAAACTCACGCATGAAGCGCCGGCCGTCACTAAGCATCGAACCCCACTCCGGTGCCGGAGGCGCAACGCCGAGTCCAATGAACGCCAGTGCTGCTGCAGATAAAATTGCGTTTGCAAGGCCCATCGTTGCTTGAATTATAATTGGCGCCATACAGTTTGGTATTATATGTTTTGCAATCAGACGTAAATCATTCGCGCCGATTGATCTTGCCGCTTCAATAAACTCTTGTTCTCTAAGCGATAAAACCGATCCGCGCACAATCCGCGCAAAACCTGGTATCGCCCCGATACCGACCGCAATCATCAGGTTTACAAGCCCGCCACCAAGTGCTGCGGCAATAGAAATTGCCAAAAGAATGTTCGGGATTGCAAGCATTATATCGATAATACGCATTATCACATTGTCAATTATACCGCCATAAAATCCGGAAATCGCACCGAAAATTACGCCTACAATCGCCGAGACGCTTACAACAACGAATCCGACTTGAAGTGAAATTCTTGAACCATGAACAACCCTTGAGAAAATATCGCGTCCGAAGTTATCAGTTCCAAACCAATTATCCGCATTTGGAAATGCGTGTGCGTTACGTAAATCTTGCTGCATATAGCTTGGCATATAATCCTGAAGCCGCTCATCAAAAACAGGAGGTGCAATAACATTTGCAAAAATCGCGGTAAGAACCAAAAGTAATATAATAAAAAGTCCCACCATAGCTGTAATATTTCTTCTAAAACGCCGCCAAACTTCAGCTATTCGGCTTTTCTTTTTACGCGGACGATCATTAGTTACTACATTATTATTTTCACTCACAGTTATCACCCCTATTTATATTGAGATTTAATCCGCGGATCAAGATATGCGTAAAGAATATCAACCGCAAGATTAACAATGCTAAATGATACAGCTAAGAACAAAACACCGCCGTTAATGATCGGATGGTCACGCATGTTGATTGCTTGAACCATAAAACGGCCTATACCATTTATCGAGAAAATAGTTTCGGTTAAAACTGCGCCGCCAAGCAGGAAGCCAAAAGAAAGACCAACCGCCGTAACTACCGGAATGAGTGCATTTCTAAGCGCGTGGCTCCAAACGATGACTGATTCTTTTTGGCCTTTTGCCCTTGCCGTCCTAATGTAGTCTTGGCGAATAACTTCGAGCATACTGGAGCGCGACATACGCATAACGACTGCCATTTGGCCCGTTCCAAGCGTAAGTGCAGGTAATATCCAATGGAGCGGCGTGTCAAAGCCGGACGGCGGAAGCCATCCTAAGTTAACTGAGAAAAATACAACAAGCATCATACCAAGCCAAAAGTTCGGTATCGAAACAAATATCAGGCCAAAAATTGTGGCGAAGTTATCAAATAGCGAATACTGCTTAGTTGCACTTATTACACCCAACGGTATGCCTAAAATTATCGAAATAACAAGCCCCATAACCGCGAGCTGTAACGTTGCAGGGAAGCGGATCATTATTTCATCTATAACAAGCCTTCTTGTTGAATATGTCTCTCCAAGGTTTCCTTGCGCCGCTTGTGCTACATATCTTACGAAGCGGACTAAAAACGGGTCATTAAGACCCCATTCTTCCCTAAGCGCTTCAATCGCTTCAGGTGGGGAACCCTCACCGAGAGTCATCGTAGCAGGATCACCCGGAGTTATATATGACAGGGTAAATATAATAAACGTAACACCAAGTAAAACCGGTATTAACATTAAAATTCGTTTTAAGATATATTTATACACGCAAACTTCACCCTTTCGTATTGTGTTTTATCCATAGGAAGCGGCGCATTAACGCGCCGCTTCCGGGATTAATTTTTTCAAATTAAATTAACAATACCGCACATCTTCAGACCGTTCTATTCAAAATAAATAGTAGTCAAAGAGTGGTGAAGGTTCGGGAACAAGCGAAGACCACGAAGGTCAGGAGCAGTTCCGATAAGCGTTTCTGCTTGGTGAGTGTAGAACATAGGAGCATCTTCGAAGATTAACCATTGAGCTTCCGCATAAAGTTCAAGGCGTCTCGCTGGATCGATTTCTGCTCTTGCTTCTTCAAGAAGTCTATCAACTTCAAGGTTTTGGTAGAATGAACGGTTACCTGTCGCTCCCCATGAAGAAGAGTGGTGAGTTGGGAACAAGCCGTAGTCAGCGTCACCTGTTGAAGCAACCCAACCGAGAACGAACATTTCATGTTCGCCGGCAGCTGTCATGTCAAGGTATGCGCCCCATTCAAGAACTTCGATTGAAAGATCAATACCAACCATTGCAAGGTCAGATTGAAGGATTGTAGCCATATCGATTCTTGTTTCGTTTTGGTTAGTCCAAATTGTAGTGCTGAAACCATCAGGAAGGCCAGCTTCTGCAAGAAGTTCTCTTGCTCTGTCCGGATTAAACGGACGGCCTGGGAGTTCTGCAGAGATTGAACCCCAAACAAGGTCAGCTAAAGGACCATTTACAGGTCTTGAAGTTCCTTGAAGAGCAGCCATAACCATTGCTTCTTCGTCGATTGCATAAAGGATTGCTTGGCGAACTCTTACATCGTCAAAAGGAGCTCTTTGAGTGTTAAAGCCGATGAAGTCTGCTTGCCATGCGAAAGTGCTTACAACATTAACGCTTGGGTCATCACGAAGTCTGTTAAAGTCTGCTGGTAAAAGGTTATAGGCAATGTCAATCGTGCCTGTTTCAAGCTCGATAGCTCTCATATTACCATCAGATATTGCTCTCATTGTTATAGATTCTAAAACCGGAGCAGTTCCCCAAAAATCGTCAAATCTTACCATTTCGATTCTGTCGCCTGAAACATATTCAGTAACCATGAATGGTCCAAGACCTATAGGAGCGAATTGGTGAATTTCTTCGCCAACGCTTTCAACTGCGTTTTGGCTTAAGATGCTTGTAGAAGTATGCGCAAGGTTCGCTAAGATCGCGCCGAATGGAACGTCAAGCGTAATAAGAACTTGGTAAGGAGCTTCTACAGTAACAGTGTCGATCATGTTAGCAACCATAGCAACATGAGGTGAGCGACCGGCTCTTTCAAGTGACCAAGCAACGTCTTCAGCTGTTAAAAGTGAACCGTCGTGGAATCTAACGCCTTCTCTGATCCAAACTCTTAAGTTTTGAGCGTCAACAAATTCCCAATCAGTTGCAAGTTGGCCAACGATTTCCATGTTTTCATTGTGAGTGAAAAGTCCTTGGTGAACTATGTTACCAACTTGTGAACCGGGCATGTCAAGCGCCATTGTTGGATCCATAGACGGAGGCATTGCACCAAGAGCCCAGTTAAGGTGAGTTCTTGAAGTAGCTGTCGGAGGTGTAATAGGACCTTGATCATCTCCGTTGTCATCATTATCGTTGTTTACTACAGGTGGTTGGTTTCCTCCATCAGCAGGAGCTGTTCCGCCACCGCCGCACGCTGCTAATACAAACATAGCAACTAGCATTAATGCCACTACTTTTAATACGTTCTTTTTCATAGATTAAATCATCCCCTCATAAATTTTAGAACTTATTATTTTTACATGCCATGCTTAAGTTGTGAAACTACTGCGTTTTTCCTGCCGTAGAACATCTCCCCCAAAAGCATTTTGGACATTTATCCAAACATGTATTTGACAAAGTATATCATGTTTTTTTCAAAAATGCAAGAAGTATTTCAATTTAATTTCATTTTTTAGGGTTTTTAAAATTACCTCGTATTTATATCTTGAAATTATAAGAACTTTTTGGTATTATATAATTAATAATAAACTGCTATTTATAATTGTTGGTGATAAAATTTTTAAACAGAAGGAAGAAATTAACATATGGATAAAAAAACGATGCTTGAAAAAGAAGATACGATTATTAGAATATCCGATAAAAGGAAGCTTCTTGAAATTTCAGATCTAGATACAGAAAAAATAGCAGAAATGAACGATGAGCAGCTGAACGCATACGCCGAAGCTCTGCACATGTTCCTCCAAAGATTCCCTACGATGCAGGAACGGCTTCAAGTTTCAATTGAGGCAAAAGAGTATACATCCACGTTGCAATGGCTTACATCTATTGGAAACGCTCTGACGCGGATTAATGCCGATGGATTAGCTAAAAATTGTCAGAAGCAAATTGCGGCAAATCAAAATATTGACAATATACGACATGAAAAATTAGCAGCTTTTGTAAGTTTCTTTATATCGTCTGTGGCTCTGCTTTTTGACGATATAAAGAAACTTATCGAAAAAATTGAACCTGAGCAGGAGAATTCCAACGAAACCGAAGGCGCAATTGACATTGACGACATAAAAAATAAGCTTTTTAATTTATCAGAAGTCAATATTGACAAAATAAAAGCTTTAAGCGACGAGGATATACCCGGTTTTATCGAGGCTTTAAGCGCTTTTGCAGGAGATGTTTCTAAACATGCAAAAAGAATTAAAAGTTCGCTCAAAGCGAAAGACAATGCAGCTGTTTTGCAAAAGATTAAAAATATAGAAGAATCGCTTGCAAACATTCATGCGGATGACTTGCTTGAAGAATGCCAAAGCCAAGTTGAATTGCTTGGAAATGTAAACAATATAAGGCATGAAAAACTTGAGGCGCTTGTCGATTATTTATTCTCGTCACTTTCTATGTTTGCGTCTGAAATAAAGGGGAATTTCCCTAAAAACTTAATCGAGATGAGCACATTTCTTCCATTTAATACCGACCCGTCCAAGAAAACGATTCTTGTCATCGATGACTCGGCGATGTTTGTACAAAATTTAAAACGGACGATCGAAACGAATATAATACAAGTTATGGGCGTTAATTCAAAAGAATCCGCGCTTTTGTATGTTAAAGTGTCGAAACCTGATTTGTTCATTTTAAACGATGACATGCCCGGCATGGACGGTTGCGAGTTTGCTAAAAAGATCCGCAGCATGAAGCAAAGCGCTCCGATTATATTTTTAACAAGCAACGCAACTAAAGAATATATGCTAAAGGCAATGTCAGCAGGTGTTGCTGACTTCATAATAAAACCTGTTTCAGCAACGGATGTGCAGGAGAAAGTTGATAAGCATTTACGTGGATAAAAAACTAGCCACCTACACTCTTGGCTGCAAAGTCAATACTTACGACACAGAAGCAATTGTAAAGCTGTTTTCAGAACGGGGATACGATACAGTTTCATTTGATGATTTTGCGGATGTTTATCTTATTAATACATGCACTGTTACTAAGCTAAGCGATAAAAAATCGCGGCAGGTTATACGTAGGTGCAAAAAAATTAACCCAAAAAGCGTTGTTGCTGTTATGGGTTGCTATGCACAGGTTGCTGCTTTGGAAGTTAAGGAAATCGAAGGCGTGGACATCGTACTTGGCACAAAGGATCGTAGCGGCATCGTTGACACAGTTGAAAATTTTGAGCCGGGTTCGAAGGCGTTAAGCTTTGTGTCTGATTTGACACCTGATGAATCTTTCGAAGATTTTTCGGTACAAAGCTTTGACAACAAAACACGGGCGTTTTTGAAAGTACAAGACGGATGCGACAGGTTTTGCACCTATTGTATAATTCCGTATGCTCGTGGACGTGTCAGAAGCAGACAGCCAAATTTAGTTATCGATGAAGCAGTCCACCTTGCAAAAAATGACTTCAAGGAGATAGTCCTAGCGGGTATACATGTTGCGTCATATGGGAAAGATTTGAGTAATGTGGATTTGCTAAGACTAATCGAACAAATCCATGAAGTGCGCGGTATAGAGAGGATCCGTTTAAGCTCAATCGACCCAACAGCCGTGGATAATCGTTTCGTTAATACGCTTAAAAATTTACCTAAAGTATGCGATCATTTTCACCTTTCACTTCAAAGCGGTTGCGATAAAACACTTAAGGCGATGGGCAGGCGGTATAATACAGATCAATATTTCGAAGCTGTTTTAAGGCTTAGAGAAATATTTGAAAATGTTGCATTCACGACAGATGTAATCTCAGGGTTTCCGGGAGAAACGAATGAAGATTTTCTCGAGAGTTATAAATTTATCGAAAAAGTAGGATTTAACAGAATCCATTCATTTCCATACTCTGTTAGAAATGGAACAAAAGCAGCCGAGTTTGATAATCAAGTCACAAAGAGTGTTAAAGAGGAAAGAAGCCGCAAAGTGTCAGATTTAAGTGATGCTCTCGCTGCTCGATTTAGAGACAAGTTTGTCGGAAAAACGATGGATGTTTTATATGAATCGCTTGAAAACACAAAAAACATTGACGGCGATACATATGTAGGTTATACTACAAATTACATTAAAGTGGTAACTGCTTCTCATGAAGATTTAGTTAACACCATCAAGCCAACCGTATTATAAGGCAGGAGAATTTATGGGAAATAATAATTTGTCACAAACGCAGAGTTTTACAGGATTTGAGAAACTACCTAAGCCTGAGGTTAAGGAGATTATAGCCTGTGTTTATGATGCTCTTAGCGAAAAGGGATATAATCCGATTAATCAAATAGTCGGATACATTTTATCGGGAGATCCTACATACATTACGAGCCATAAAAACGCAAGAAGTATGATAGGCAAGCTTGAACGGGACGAGCTTCTCGAAGAAATTATTAAGTTTTATATCCGAGGGCTTGACTAAGTGCGCGTAATGGCGCTTGACTACGGTGCGAAAACTGTTGGAGTCGCTATTAGTGACCCGCTTGGACTCACGGCGCAGCCTGTTGAGACTATTTTTCGTGATAGCGAAGAGAGCGTTAAAAAAAGTGTCGCAAGAATTAAGGAACTTGTTAAAGAAAACGATATTTCCGTAATTGTGCTTGGGTTTCCTAAACATCTTAATAATTCTGAAGGTCTGCGTTGCAAAAAGACGATTGAATTTAAAGATCGGCTTGAGCGCAATATTAAGAACGTCGAAATTACACTTTGGGATGAACGGCTTACTACAAAGAGTTCAATTCAAGTCCTTAGTGGTTTATCTAAAAAAGAAAGAGACGAGGTTGTTGACAAAGCGGCTGCAACGCTTATATTACAAGGATTTATGCAGGCGAATTCTGCTATGTTTAATAAAAATGATATATAACGAAAGGGGAAACAAATTAATGAATGATTTTGAAAACTTCGAAGATTTTGAAGATGGTGATCTTGAAGAGGAAATAATAAGCGCAACTGATGAAAATGGCAATGAGAAGCAGTTTATTGTAATCGACGCTTGTGAAATGGATGGAGCAAACTATATTCTAGTAATTGATGTAGAAGACTCAGACCAAGATGAACCAGAGGCTGACATTTTAAAAGAAATGTCCTTAGAAAACGACGAAGTTTATTACGCTGTAGTTGAAGATGATGAAGAATTTGAAAAAATAGCGGCGCTTTTTGGTGAAAGCGACGAATATGATATTGAACTGTAAAGTATAGATTCATAAAGCCCTAATTAAGCTCTAGATAAGGGCTTTATTAGGGTTAAATTAGTTTGGAGTTGAGTTTTTGGCATCAAAGAAAAATAAATTGAAAGTGTTTGCGCTCGGCGGTTTACAGGAAATCGGTAAAAACATAACCGCTTTTGAATATGCAAACGATATAATAATTGTAGATTCGGGCGTTGCTTTTCCGACAGATGACATGTTGGGCATTGACCTTGTAATACCCGATTTTACTTATCTTGTGAAAAACAGCGAAAAAATTCGCGGCATATTTTTAACACATGGACATGAGGATCATATTGGAAGCATTCCATATCTTTTGCGTGAAGTTTCTGCGCCAATTTTCGCGACAAGACTCACGCTTGGGCTTGTTGAAAATAAGCTCAAAGAACATGGTTTGGCGGCTGATTTGCGCTGTGTCGAAATCGGAGATGTTGTTAAAACTTGCGGCTGTTTTTCTGTGGAATTTATAGGAATTACGCACAGCATCGCGGATTCTGCTGCACTTGCGATTAAAACGCCTGTCGGAATGGTCATACATTCCGGTGACTTTAAAGTTGACTATACGCCGATAAAAGGCAGCTCTATAGACCTTCAGCGCTTCGCAGAGCTTGGCAAGGCAGGCGTTCACCTGTTCCTTTGCGAAAGCACAAATGTCGAGCAAAAGGGTTACACAACCAGTGAAAGCAAAGTCGGCGCGATTTTCGAAGAAATATTTAATTCAAGCCGCAATCAGCGAATAATGATTGCAACGTTTTCATCTAATATCCACCGAATTCAGCAGGTTATTAACTGCGCCGTCCGCCATAACCGCAAAGTTTGTGTCATCGGGCGGAGCATGTTAAACACTGTCCGCGTCGCGCAGGAACTTGGATATCTCGACGTTAAAGACAACATAATGATCGAAACGTCGCAAATTAAAAATTATACAGATAAGGAAATAGTCATAATTACAACAGGAAGCCAAGGCGAGCCAATGTCGGCGCTGTCACGCATAGCTGCATCGGAGCATAAACAAGTAGAAATACGCCCGGGCGATAAAATAATAATCTCCGCATCACCGATTCCGGGCAACGAAAAAACTATTTTCAAAGTTATTAACGATTTAATGCGAAAAGGCGCGGATGTAATATATGAAGGACTTATGGAAGTACATGTTTCAGGCCATGCTAAACAGGAAGAAATTAAGCTTTTGCACGCGCTTGTAAAGCCTAAATACTTAATGCCTATCCACGGCGAATTTAGGCATCTCAAAACGCATAAAGGCCTCGCGATTTCTATGGGTATGAAAAAAGAAGATATTTTCGTTATGAACAACGGAGAAGTTCTTGAGCTTACTAAAGATTCGGCTAAAATAAGCGGCTCTGTGACATCGGGGCAAATTTTTGTTGACGGGCTCGGCGTTGGCGACGTTGGTAACATAGTTCTACGCGACAGGCGACACCTGTCGCAGGACGGGCTTATGATAATCGTAATGAGCGTTGAGCGTGAAAGCGGCATGGTAATAGCCGGGCCGGACATTATTTCACGTGGATTTGTTTACGTTCGCGAGTCAGAAGATTTGATGGGTGAAGCGAGAGAAGTTGTAAACAAGGCTATTCGACGATGTGAAGAAAAAAACAACATGGAATGGGGCTACATGAAAAATATCGTCCGCGATGCGCTTAAAGAGTTTTTGTGGCAAAAAACAAAGCGCAGCCCAATGATATTGCCAATTATTATGGAAGTTTAAAATACGCGCCTTGGGGGTAATCGGTTTGGAAAAAACAATGGAAAAGATAGTCGCGCTTGCTAAAAGCAGAGGCTTTGCATATCAAGGTTCTGAAATTTACGGCGGCCTTGCCAATACTTGGGATTACGGCCCCTTAGGTATCGAGCTTAAAAACAATATCAAAAAAGCTTGGTGGAAAAAATTTGTGCAAGAATCATCCTATAACGTAGGTGTTGACTGCTCAATACTTATGAACAGCAGGGTTTGGATCGCGTCGGGTCATGTAGGCGGTTTTTCAGACCCGCTTATGGACTGCAAAGCTTGCAAAGAGCGCTTCCGAGCCGATACTCTTATCGAAGATTTTATCGTGAAAAATAAGCTTGATGAAAAAGCTGAAGGCATGTCAAATGACGAAATGAAAAAGTATATTGACGAAAATAACATCATATGCCCAAGCTGCGGTAAAAAAGATTTCACAGATATCCGCCAGTTTAACCTTATGTTCAAAACGCATGCAGGCGTGACGGAGGATAGCAAAAACCAAATTTACTTGCGTCCCGAAACCGCACAGGGTATATTTGTTAATTTTCGAAATGTGCAAAGAACAACGCGCAAAAAAATCCCATTTGGCATAGCACAAATCGGTAAATCATTCCGAAACGAAATTACGCCGCGTAATTTTATATTTAGAACTCGGGAATTTGAGCAAATGGAGCTTGAATTTTTCTGTGCGCCCGGCACTGATGATGAATGGTTCAGTTACTGGAGAAATTTCTGTATAGATTGGCTTAAACAATTTGGGCTTTCACATGAAAACACGCGAGTTCGCGACCATGAGGCGGATGAGCTGTCGCATTATTCAAAAGCGACAACTGATATTGAATATTTGTTCCCATTTGGTTGGGGCGAACTTTGGGGCGTTGCAAATCGGACGGATTATGACTTAATGTGCCATCAAAATGAATCCGGGCAAGATATGTCATATTTCGACCCGGTGACCAACGAGAAATTCGTACCGTATTGCATCGAGCCTTCTGTTGGCGTTGATAGGGCGGCGCTCGCGTTTTTATGCGACGCTTATGATGAAGAGGAGCTTCAAGACGGCACAACGCGGACGGTTTTAAGATTCCATCATGCGCTTGCGCCTATTAAAATCGCGATTTTGCCTCTTTCTAAAAAATTATCTGATGAGGCGGAAAAGATTCTGCATATGTTAAGCAAACATTTTCATTGCGAATATGATGATGCGGGCGCAATCGGCAAGCGTTATCGCCGACAAGATGAAATCGGCACACCGTTTTGTTTAACCGCGGATTTTGAAACGCCTGAAGATAACGCTGTAACCGTGAGATATAGAGACAGTATGGAGCAAGAGCGAATCCCCGTTGATTCACTTGTGGAGTGGTTTACTAAAAAGCTTGAATATTAGGGATTTGTGACACCGAGGTGATTTAAATCAAAAAATTCAGGTTCAACAAAAAGTACTTAGAGGCAAGTATTTACATTCTTGCTGTTGTAGTAATTTCCATAATGATTTATATGTTCTTAGGGTCGCTAGGGCATGTTATTGATAACATCATGTCTTTTTTAACTGCGGGCCGTAACATTTTAATGCCGTTTATTTACGGTTTCATTATCGCGTTTTTTGTGAACGTCCCTGTTCGGCGGCTTGAAAAGTGGTTTAAGAAAATAGAATTTTTATCCGCGCGGAAAAAGCTGACACGCGGCATAAGCGTGCTTATTTCGTACATAGTTTTACTCGGTAGCTTGTCATTTTTATTCGTCGTTTTAATCCCGCAGCTTGTCCAAAGTGTAGAAAATTTTTGGATAACACTTGAAATTAACATCGAAAATATAGAGCAGGCATATTACGAAATTATGGACGGCGGATACTGGCTTGACAGCGTTACGCGGACAATAAACGGAATTTTGCGCACGGAATATTCGCCGGCGGATTTAATCGAAATGGCAATTGAGCCGGTTATGACTATTTTTGCATCTGCACCGACGATAATTACAGCAATATTTTCGGGATTATTCAGCTTTTTGTTCAGCACTTTCCAAATTATAATTGGCATAGTCGTTTCGATTTATATGCTGCTTGAAAAAGAAAATTTCGTCGAGCTTGGCAAAAAATTTATTTACTCATTGTTTAAACGCCGCCGCGCCGGACGCATTATAAACGTTATCAGCAGTTCAAGCAAAATTTTTGAAAATTTCTTCGTTGGCAAAACGATTGAGTCGCTCGTAGTTGGTGTCATTTTTTACTGGATATGTGTTATTTTCGACTTCCCCTACCCTCTTCTTTTGAGCGCGATAGTAGGTGTCACGAACATGATACCGTTTTTTGGGCCGTTCATCGGCGCTGTGCCTGTCATTTTCATCGTATTTCTGAACGATCCGATGTCGATTCAATTTTTATGGGTCGCGCTCGCGATACTTATTTTGCAGCAAATCGACGGTATGATTATCGGGCCTAAAATTTTGGGGGATTCCACCGGTCTAAGCCAAATTGGCGTTATCTTTGCGATTTTTGTCGGCGGGGCGCTTTGGGGGCTTCCTGGCATGTTTTTCGGTGTGCCGCTTTTCGCCGTTTTAAAAAATGCCGCGTATTATATTCTTGACTCTAAGTACGAAAAAGTTAGTATAGAGCCGCAAGATGATATTATGCCGTTTGAGAAGGAGGATAAAGAATGAGAGGGGCTGCCCGCGGAAATTTATTCATGCTCGGCGCGTTCGTTTATCAAATTGCCGCTATGATTTTGCTGATCGAAATAAGCCGCTTGCTCGGCCCATTTTCGGATGAGCATATGATTACTTTTGCGGCAGTGACACAAGTTGTCGTGTTTTTGCCGCCTGTCGCCTTTTACGCAATTTTAAACAGGCGTAGGCTTAAGGAGCTTTTGCCGTTTAAAAAAGTGAATTTTGCAAACTTATTTTTCATCTTGCTGGTCGTAATTGTTTCACAGCCTGTTGCTATGGCATTATCGGGATTTGCAACCATTTTTTTTGACAACGCTGTCAGTGAAATGATAAACATATTCAATAATATTTCGTACCCAATGACTGTTTTAGTCGTATGCGTATTCCCGGCCGTTTTTGAAGAGCTACCACTTAGAGGCATCGTACAATCTGAGTACAGGCGTTCTCCGATGTGGATCGCCGCAATTGTAAATGGCTTGTTTTTTGGCTTCATCCACCTGAATCTCCAACAATTCCCATACGCATTCTTTTTGGGAATTGTCATGTTTTATTTAGTTTACGTCACAGGTTCGATTATATCGGCCATTTTTGCGCATTTTTTGTTCAATTTTACACAGGTAACACTCGCGTTTTTTATTTTAAATTCTGAAATTGTGGAACAGGCCACCACGCCTGTACCCGATCCTTCAGAGCTTATTCTCGTTTGGGTCGCGATGTTTGCAATTTTTCTCCCTATTTTGATTATCATTTTGTGGGCACAAACGGCGTACAATAAAAGCATCGGTAATTTCCCTGCTGTTTTAGCGAAAGAAGCGAACATACCTGAACCCGGACGACTTAAACGAACTGTCATTATCTCGTTTTTAGCAATTGTTTTTGTCTATGCCTGGTTTATGCTTGCTGTATTAAATTCCCCGTCCTAACAATTTTAACTTCAACACTAAACTTGACTTTTGTGTCTTTTTTGCCTGCTTCAAAATCACTCAACAAGTCATTATTTCTGCGCCGCATTTGTTCAAACAGTTCAAATTCGAAGAAGTCAATCGCTTCATCAGATTTTACAACTTCATCCAAAATGAGACGCTCGTATTGCTTTGCTAAATTTTCAAGCTCGGGAGGGTTTTCGCCGAAAATAAAGCTTTCCAAAACGCCCTCCGCTTTGATATCAATTTGACAAATGATTACATCGTCCGCTTCGCTAAAAGTCGTCCGAGCTTTGTGTTTGCTTATTTTTAACGGCAAAAACGTATCACTGCTTTCTATTTCGATTACAGTTCCTGAAATTTTTCCGTTTTGTGTCCATAAATAGCCTCGCATTTCATCCTCCGTCAGCCATTTTTCAAGCTCAAAATCCGATATCAAAGCGCCGCCGCCTATTTCGAGCTCTTTGCCTTTTAGCTTAATTTCGGGAATAACCGTGCTGCCTTTTGCACGCAAATCTCGTATAACACCTGTCAAATCCTGCTTAAATGCCGCGCCTGCTGTGTTATGACCACTTCTGAAAAAGGACGAGACAAAAATGCCGACCATCGATTCAGCAGGCGGGTTCGTATCGAGCACTTTTTCAGCCTTGCTCTGCGTAGACAAAACAATCGCCCGACCGCTTATTTGATCGTTACGCTCAAACGCATCTATCGTCTCACGCAAAAGGCGTTCGTTTTTCAATATCTCCTCGTTTAAAACAACTAGCTTCGTATGCCCAAAATAAAGCTTTTTGCCCGAAAAACCGTCTGTGCTTCCAATTGCGGAATGGATTGTTCGGCCAATGGCAGTTTTAACTTGCTCTTCCCCACTGTCTTTTCCAGTCTGAGCTAAGTCAGGCATAGCCATTGAAACTAAAAATACATATTCATCTTTATCATCTTCATCGTTTTTGTTATCTTCATCGTTACCATCTTCATCTTTTGCATCGTTTTTATCATTTTTATCATTTTCATCGTTATCATCTTCCTCGTCTTTATCATCTTCATTTTTATCAATGCCGATTGAAATCACATATGCTCGTTCTTCAAGCTCAACTTTATCCCAACAGGCAGACAAAAATAAAACACATATGATAATGAGGCAATTCAAAAATTTTCTCAATTTAATACCTCCCTGTAATAAGTTTCTTGATCGAGCCTGCGACTAACAGTAAAACCGGTAATAATACTAAGTAAAATAAATCGAAGGTAACGAACATGAGCTTCATGTACGTTTCCGCGTCACTAAGCGTTTTGACGAGAAGCGAAATTATTAAAACTGCTGCAGCGGATATCCAAATATAGCCGGAATGAGTTCCTTTTTTAAACGTGGACTTCATAAGAAGCGATGAGAAAAACAAATATGCGTTAACGATAAAAAACGCCGAAACTATCCAAAAGCTCATAATAAACGCCTTTTGGCGCTCAAGTAATGATCCGGGAACTTCGATTTGATCCATCATTTGGAGCATTGGGAAAAGTTGAATTTTTGTATCGTCAGCGCCTAGCGTCGCAATTGTTAAAAACGCAATTACAACCATCAGCGCGCCGATGGCGATGACCGCGAAAAAGACGCCGTTTCTCGCTTTTTGTGGTGTATTCAAATACGGAAACGCCAAAAGGCAAAGTTCAATGCCTGTAAATGACATTCCGGAGTAAAATGCGCCTAGTGCTAGGTTATTTATAGGTGTCTTGAGTATCGGCATGACATTTTCGGCGTTCGCTTTGAAACTCGCGATGACAAAAATGACAATGATCGGCACAAACACAACAAGCACAAACATTTCGCCAAGCCGCGCGCGGGTTTCGTAGCCTTTACTGGCAGCGTAACCGCCAATCACTAAAATTAAAGAGGCTATCACCCAGAAAGGCGTCGATTCGAGAAGTGTTTGACGCACGATTTCTCCAAAAAACCGAAGTTCAAGCGCTAGGTTTATAATGAGCTTAACGACGAACCCTATCGATAATAAATACGCGATCGGTTTTGACAATAAGCTGCCACAATAGTCAAAAAAACTGTCTTTTTCATATCTGCCCGCCACGGTTGTCACGATAAGCGATAATACGGCGGCAAACAAAACAGCGATCAAAACTGAAACATATCCGTCTTGGTTCGCGAAAATGGCGGCGCGGCGCGGCAGCGTTAGAACGCCCGTTCCGAAAATGTTTAAGATTAAAAGGATTTGAAGCTGTCGTATCGAAATTTTATCATTTAAAAATACCATTTTTGACGTCCTTTCCTAGTTACACCGACAATTAAATTTATATATCTAATTTGCTGTCGCTTTCATATTCCAAGAGGTGCGATAATACTAATCTCAGATTAATACATAGAGTGGCGAGCGCGGCGGAAAATCAGATGGGGCAGGTGATTTTCTGTAAAATCGTTAGGCTTTAGCGCGAAGTCAGTCTATGATTTTAATCGAGATTCGTATAAACAACTTAATAACGACTGCCTATTGTGGAGGGCCTTGCCTATTTACTGCTTCAGGATTGCAAAATATTGGCCTTTTTTTCATTTTAAAAAGTGGCGCGCGAAAAATTGAATCTTTAAAATCTGAGTATTCGTTCACTTCGCCCGACACAAACGGGAACATATAAGGGATGTCAAAGCTCTTTAACGACACAAGGTGGACTGACACAAGTAAAATCCCTATCCAAAAGCCAACAAAGCCTAGCATTGACGACAGAGCTATTAGCACAAATTTTAGCATACGAAACGCGTTAACAAGCGAAATGCTCGGGAGGACGAAACTGCAAATACCGCCGAAAGCAACGATTATGACCGCAATCGGACTTATAAGCCCCGCTTCTACAGCAGCTTGACCGACTACTATCCCACCAACTATGCCGATTGTCCCTCCGATTGGTGCAGGTAAGCGGATTCCCGCTTCTTTTAGAAGCTCGAATGCCACTTCCATAATAAGAATTTCGACGACAACGGGAAACGGCACGTTCATCCGCGCTGACGCCATTTTTAGCATAAGTGACGTCGGAAGCATTGACGGATGGAAAACGGCTGTCGCTATATAAAGCCCGGAGGCAGTAAGCGCCAAAAAACCGGCCAAAAAACGCACAAATCTAAGCAATGACGCAAGTTCGAACCTTTGATAATAGTCATCAGGCGACTGGAAAAAAGTGTCAAGCGTTGCCGGAACAATCAACACAAACGGCGTGTTATCAACGACTATCGCGATTCGTCCCTCTAAAAGCGCAGCGGCGACTTTATCAGGCCGTTCTGTCGCTTGTGCCTGCGGAAACGGCGACGACCAACTTTCTTCAATTAGCTGTTCGACATAACCACTGTCCAAAATTGCGTCAATGTCAATGTCTTTAACGCGCTTTTTCACTTTTGACAAAATATGCGGACGGACGAGATCCTCCATGTACATAATCCCGATTGACGTGTTAGTACGCTTTCCCGCTTGAGATTGCTCGAGTTTAAGACGACTATCGTTAATTCGGCGGCGTATAAGCGTCGTATTGACGCGAAAGCCTTCTGAAAATGCGTCGCGAGCGCCTCTTATTACAACTTCGCTTTCAGAACTTGGAACACCCCGGCTAGGGAACCCTTTTGATGAAATGATAATCGCTTTTTCAGACCCGTTGACTAATAAAAGCGCGTCACCCGACAAAATACTGCTTATTGCGCCTTCGATACTAACTTCCTCTTTCATGTCGGATGCCGAAATTCCGCCATCTTTAAGCCCTTCAAAAATGTCATCTCTGAAAAAGTCGATATTCGGAGGAGTTATGCGTATGCTCGTAATCAGACGCTTCATGATATTTTCGTCGACAACAGTATTATTGGCCATCATATCAATATACGCAACGTAAAGCCACACGTCTTTATTACGACCTACAGCAAATTTCCGCTTGATAAAATCATCACAATTTTCAAATGCTGCCTCGATTTTTCCAATATTTATATTCAAATCTTTGTTAATATCCACGATAATCCCCCTAACGCTCTCTTCGGCTTATTTTTCGATTAAATGCAAAAAATATACAGCTTAAAGAACTGTATATTAATCCCAATAAAATCATGGAAAATTATTGATTTGAACCGCCAATTAATTCATTCTGAAATTTTGAAGGCTCAACTAGCTTTCCCAAGTGATTTTTGCAGAAAACTTTAATCGAGTAACAATAATTTGCTTTTAAGCGTAACTTTCCAACCTAATAAGTGTATATATTTTACAAGTCATGGAATACTATATTACAAAGATGTTGACTATTTATGGATGTGAAGCATATGATGGTTGTGAAAAGGGGCGATGTGTTTTACGCTGATTTAAGCCCCGTAAAAGGCTCGGAACAAGGCGGGGTACGCCCTGTTTTAATTATACAAAATGACGTGGGAAACCGTTACAGCCCGACGGTAATATGTGCGGCTATAACATCACAGATCAATAAAGCCAAGCTCCCGACGCATATTGAAATTTCAAGCAAAACATGCAGCATTGAAAAAGATTCGGTAATACTTCTCGAACAAATTCGAACAATCGACAAAGAACGTCTCGAAGAAAAAATATGCCGCATGGATAACGCTCTCATGCAAAAAGTTGATAAGGCGCTTCTAATCAGCTTCGGACTAAATTTTACATAAGAGAAAAGTATCGCCTTATATAGTAATATAACGCCGCTAAGCCTAAATGGCAAAGCGGCGTTTTTTATGGTATAATGCTCATGTCATAATTTTTAGGGGGAATAAGCTTGGCGAAAGATTTTTTTGAGGCGACGGAGGAGACGGTGCGGGTTTTAAACCAAACGGAGCGCGGGCTTTTCGATTATGTAGTTAAAAATATCGATATAGTAAAACATATGAGCATACAGAAATTTGCGAAGGAGAAGTTTTTGTCTACGACAACGATTTTTCGTTTTACTAAAAAGCTTGGTTTTGATGGATATTCAGACTTTATTAACAGTCTGATCGTTACAGCTTTTAGACAAAAAGATACTGTTTTACCTAATGTCATAATCGCACGTGACTATGGGGAGAAATATTTGCAAAATGCGATGGAGACGGTTCGTGTTATGTCAGCGAAACGTGTTGAGGATGTCGTTAGAAAGCTTTCACAAAAACCAAATATTTACATATTGACCGATAACAATACACATACGATAGGACAATATTGTGAAAGACTGTTTATCGGGCTTGGTTTTCACGCCTATTTTCCCGAAACAGCATATCAAATGCGCAATTTAGTGAACCGAATCAGCGAAAATGACATGCTTATGGCACTATCTTACACTGGGCAGGATTCTGAAATGATTAATTTTATCGAGCGCGTCTTTTTGATAAAACGACCTCATCTTTTGTCGATTACGCGGGCGGATAATAATCTTCTCGAAAGCCTTTCAGACATCAATTTTTACGTTTTTGCCGATGAAATCAACGTACCCGGCATGGATTTAACGTCCAGTGTTCCGATGCTTATGATCGTCGAGCTATTAGCGTATGAATACCTAGTCAATCAAGTTTAGTAATAATATTACTTAAAATGCAATATATTACATAGTTCGCATTATCCGTACTATCACTGCGAAAGCGCTTCCATTTTTCGAAAAATGAAGATATACTTAGCATATCTTAGACTTAAACTGAAAGGGAAGGGCGATATTTATGCCGGCAAAGAAAAAAATAGTACGAAAGCTACATAATGAAAAAATGCAAACGAAGAAATTCAGGCTGTTTGATGCCGTTTTAGCGGCAGTATGCGTCACGATGGTCGTCGAGTCCGTCGCGCCGACGGCGGCAATCGGAAACAGTCAATATTTCTGGTGGCTTTTAATGTTTGTTGTGTTTTTCATTCCATATGGATTTATAACGGCAGAGCTTGGCTCGGCTTATTTAGATAAAGGCGGGCTTTATGACTGGGTAACTCGAGCATTCGGCAAAAATTGGGGAAGTCGTTCGGCCTGGTATTATTGGATACAGTTCGTGTTTTGGCTTGCTTCACTTGCAGTGCTGTTCACTGAAGTAATGGGTCAGGTCATCGGGCGTGAAATATCGGTTTTGCTTTCTGTCATAATCCAGCTTGCGCTCATTTGGATAATGAGTTACAGCAGTTTAATGCCTATTTCTGTAAATAAATGGCTGATAAATATGGGAACTTACGCGAAAATTATATTGATGCTAGGTCTCGGCGTTTTCGGCCTTTATTGCGGGCTTAGATTCGGGTTCGCGAACCCTGTTACGTCTGTGTCTGACCTTTTGCCAACAGTAGGAGGCATAACGTTTATATCGGTTATAATCCTTAATTTCAAAGGCTTTGAAGTTGTTGCGGCGTTTACAAAAGATATGAAAAATCCGAAAAAAGAAATTCCAATCGCATTTTTGCTCGGCGGAATTTTAATCTGTTTCTTCTATGTTTTCGCGTCATTTGGCATCGGTGCGGCGATTCCTGTCTTAGAGCTTAGCACATCAGGCGGACTTATAGACAGCTTTATCCACTTTTTCTACGTGCTTGAGCTTCCGGGCCATATATTAGTTCCAATAGCTGGAATATTGTTTTTGTTTACGCTATTTATTAACGTATTGTCATGGGCTCTTGGCGTAAACTACGTGGCGTCGCATGCGGCTGAGCAAGGTTCTTTGCCTAAAACTTTCGCAATCCGCAACAAAGACGGCGCGCCTATTGGATCATCAATTTTGATCGCGATTTTAGCTTCGATAATGGTCATAATCGTACCATTCATAACAAATCCTGATATTTTTTGGGGATTTTTCGCATTGCAAATTATTACGTTGTTTTTTGCTTATTTAATGATGTTCCCTGCGTTTAAAAAGCTTCGCAAAATTGATAAAGAAACGGAGCGTCCGTTTAGAGCGCCCGGCAGCCCGTTTGTAATCAGCTTAATCGCATACGTGCCGCTGTTTATGCTCATTGTATCCGCCATTTTCTCAGTCGTCTATCCACTTGCGGATGGTACATGGCACTTCGACAGCATGATTGCAATAGGCACAATTGCAGCGGTTTTAGCCGGTGAGATTATTGTTTTTATTACTGAGAGGCAAAGAAAAGCTAATTCAAAGCTTCAGCAATAACTTCCCAAATGCCGTCCATTTCAAGCCCTCGCCTCCATGCGGCGATGCCCGCTAAGTCGTAAATATCGACCAGTTCAAGCTTCGTCTGTATGGAGCGGGCATCTTCGACCCACGCAAGGTAGCGCACAGGGTTGCCTTCATCCGATGTTGCAGCAAACTCCGCGTAATATTTCCCAATTTCTGGCATCCATATAAACTCTGCACCGCCGTCTCTGAAGTGGTTTTGTGTCCATTGCATACCCCATGCAACGTTGGAGCTTCGAATTTCGCCCGAAGGGAGCGTCTCTTCGCGCCAAACCCGAACGTAAAACGGCAAGCCCAGTAAAACTCGCGCGCTTTCCACTTCTTCAAGCGTGCCGGTTATGCCGCGATGGACAAAGCCGATTGACGCGACCGGTCCGGGCTGCGGCGAACCCGAATAATGCTCGTCATACGCCATAACGGCGATAAAGTCAGCCACTTTGCCGATTTCTGTGCGATCATACTGCATATACCACGGCATAGGAACAAAAAGGCAGACCGATAACGATTTACCCATTGCATGAAGCGGAACGGCAAGCTCGCGGATGAATTGCGTCAAAAGAGGGCCGTTAGCTACGCTTACACGTTCAAAATCAACGTTTATGCCGTCGAGATTATATTCAACAACATAATATACAAGCCGATTTATTACATAATCTCGAACATAAGCGTTGCTCAAAACGGCATGAGAAATATCCCAGTCATAATTATCGGAAATTAAGGCCCAAACTTGCCAATTATTATCATGAGCAAAGCGAACGACATCATGGTCAGGCATTGCAATCATGCTTATTTCGCCTGTTTCCGAAAGATTAAAATCAAACCAAGTCGGCGATAACACATTAACGCCGGGGTGATGTATAAAGCGTGCTGCGTTTTGGTTTGCTGCAGGAACTGTTATAAGATCCCAAGCTAAAATTATCCGTCCGTGGATCGATTTTTCAAGCGGCCGACGCTGCGGAATGTATCGCACGGGCGGTGTGACAGACGTCAAGTCGCCGAGGCTTCCCGCCGCGACATATCCTACTATTCCGTCTTCACTTCTCGCTCTGTAAAATCTCCCGTCCTCACTCTGTTCAAAAACGGTTAGCATTTCGCCCTCTTGCAGCTGTGCCGCGATAATCGAACGCCTATGCGGCTCATAGCGAAAGTCTGTATCACTTGTTAAAATCGCAACCGTCCTATCATCATACAAACTATCAATAAGAACAATGTTATGCTCCGTGCTAAAGCTTATTTCGATGCCATATTTCTCAAGTAAAAAATCCTGCGGCGCGTAGATTAGCCCATTATAAACGAAAAAAGGCGTTCTCAAAGCCGATTCTACATTATTCACGGTAAAAACTAGGTTGTCAGGCGTAATTCTCAAAACTTCGACCGCATTTGTAATCGAAAGACGGTTTGAAGTAGGCTCCCAAAAGAAATGCCTGTCGATATTTTGTGCAATATAATCCGATGGCAAAAAAACGATTCCGTCACGGATTATCGCGTTACTTTCGGGAAAAATGTTCGTGTCATTGATAACAAAAATCGGATTGATATGCCCATGAAATTCACGCGGCGGAATAATTATGCGGTTTGGAAAAAGTGTATAGTACAAGAGTACACCAAGCATCGCCGCTACTATGACCGATAAAATGATAATCGCGGCGATCATTGGCGAAGCCGCCCGTTTATTTTTTCGAGACATACTCCGCCTATTTTTATTTGTATTTTCTTCCATGCAGTACTTCCTCCGATGGTGTTTTTATGATATAATGTACAATATTGTTGATTATAACACAAAAACTCGAAAAAGAGGTGTTAATTTGAATTTTTACGATAAAGCTTTAGAAATTCATAAACAAGTTGGTATCGTTGATGCGCATTTTGACTTGCCGCTTGAACTTATAAAAAAACACAGAGACGGCGAAAAGGACGTTATTAAAACAAAATATTTAGACGATTTTAAAAAGGCAAACACAAAAATTATCGTTATGGCGATTTATATTGAGACAGAGTTTATACCCGAATCGGCTTTTAGACAGGCAGTTGAGCAAATCGAGGCGCTTTATGCAGAAGTTACGACATGTGATGAATGCGTAATCGCAACGAACAAGCAGGAACTTAAAGCCGGCCTTGACGCAGGTAAAATAGTATTTTTAATTTCGCTTGAAGGTCTTGACCCTATAGGCAATTCGGCATACCTTTTATCTGCTCTTAACCGCTTAGGCGTGACAGGCGCAGGGCTCACTTGGTCAAGGCGCAATTTTGTTGCCGACGGATCACGTTTCAGCCCGAACCCTGAGCCAACACCCGGCGGGCTTTCTACTTTCGGGCGTGACATTATTAAAGAAATGGATCGGCTTAACATGTTTATTGATTTAAGCCATATAAATGACGAAGGCGCGTTTGATGTTCTTAAAATCAGTGGCAGGGCGGTGGTGGCTTCACATTCCAACAGCAGAAGCGTATACAATTTACAGCGGAATTTGCCTGATGAAATCGCTAAAGAAATCGCAAAGCGCGGTGGAGTCATAGGCCTTAATGGCGTAACATTTTTGACTCATAAAAAAGGGCCTGACCTTGAAGATAAAATAGGCGCTCTTTGCAACCATGCAGATTATTACATGAAGCTCGTTGGGCCGGATCATATTGGCTACGGCATTGATTTCGCAGAATATATTTTCCCGGACAAAAAAATGGACACAGTTGCGGCATACCCTGAAATTGTCAAAATAACTGAGGAGCTTTTGCGTCGCGGATATAGTGAGGCTGACGTTAAAAAAATCTGCGGGGAAAATTTGATTAATTTTTATCTGAATATTTTGGAGTAAGGAGAGCAAAAATGAATTTGCCAAACAAGCTTACCGTTTTAAGAATTTTGATGGTGCCGCTTTTTTTGATCATCTTACTCACGGGAATTTTTGAAGAACCAATTAATAATTATGTTGCAGTAGGCATTTTTGCAGTCGCAGCGCTAACCGACGCACTGGATGGCTATATTGCTAGAAAATGGAAATTAATAACGACTTTTGGAAAGTTTATAGACCCTGTTGCAGATAAAATGCTCGTAACTGCAGCAATAGTCACGATGGTGCAAATGTCGCTCATTCCCGCTTGGGCTGTTGTAATTTTCATTTGCCGTGAGTTTGTTGTTTTAGGCCTTAGAGTAATCGCCGCAGAGCAAAATATTGTATTATCTGCCGGAACTTCGGGTAAAATCAAAATGATACTCCAATCGGTTATGATTATTTTTATAATGCTTAGAATACCCGGAGATATGGCATTTTTCATAGGGCAAACACTGATTTATATATCAGTTGCGCTGTCGGTTTATTCAGGTGGGCAATATGTTTTTGAAAACCGCGGGTTATTTAAAGGCAGTATGTAATACAATAAAAAGGATGGTTATATGGCACTTAACGCAGAAATTCTTTCAATTGGAACAGAGCTTTTACTTGGCGAAATTGTCAACACGAATGCTCAATATTTGTCCGGGCAGTTAGCTGCACTTGGTATTAGCGTCTACTATCAAACGACAGTCGGTGATAATCGTGAGAGGCTCTTAAAGACACTTGAGAGCGCTTTTTCAAGATCCGACATCGTCATTACTACAGGGGGTCTCGGCCCCACCGGGGATGATTTAACAAAAGAGACAGGAGCAGAGTTTTTCAAAAAGCAGCTTGTAATGGACGAAAAATTTCTTGAGGAGCTCAAAGAACATTTTTTAAGATCCGGCTATGAATTTACAGAAAATAACGCGAAACAGGCATTAATACCCGAAGGGGCAGCCTTTCTGAAAAATGATCAGGGCACAGCTCCCGGCTGCTGCATTTCGGAAAACGGCAAAACGCTTATACTTTTGCCCGGCCCGCCTTTTGAAATGATCCCGATGTTTGAAAATTATGCACTGCCGATTTTACGGGGTATGTCGGACGTTAGATTTTACTCAAAGCGTATTAAAATTTTAGGCGTTGGCGAAAGCAAGGCAGAGACAGTTCTTAAAGATTTAATCGATGCTCAGACGAATCCAACGATAGCGCCATATGCAATGAGCGGCGAGCTTGCGCTAAGAGTGACAGCATCGGCAAAAGATGAAGAAGAGGCTGAAAAGATAATGCAGCCGGTTATCGACGAAATTAAAAAGCGGCTTGGGATAAATGTTTTTGGAATCGGCGACATTTCGATTGAAGAAGCGGTTGTTGATCTATTAAAGCAAAAGGGCTATACTATTTCCATCGCGGAGTCTTGCACGGGTGGGCTCGTAACAGGGCGGCTTGTGAATTGTGCAGGTGTGTCTGAAGTTTTGAAAGAAGCAGCTGTGACATACAGCAACGCATCAAAAGAATTACGACTTAAAGTCAAAAGAGAGACACTTGTAATGCACGGCGCAGTTAGCAGGGAAACAGCTGCCGAAATGTCAAGAGGAATCAAAAAAGCCGCGGGCACTGACGTTGGTCTTTCAATTACAGGAGTTGCCGGCCCGGGCGGCGGCACAGACGAAAAGCCCGTTGGGTTAATATACGTCGGGCTTACAATTAATGATAGAACATATGTGAAAGAACTTAAATATAGCGGTGACCGCATGAGGATAAGAAACAGAACGGTTTCTGCGGCGCTTGATTTTTTAAGACGAGGATTAATTCATGGATTATAAAAAAGCGAGCCTGCTTCTTTGGCTGACAACGGTTGCGTGGGGGCTCGGGTTTGTAGCGACGCGGATTGCTCTTGTTGAAGGCATTACAGTGCTTGAATTTATTGCGATTCGCTTCGGTATAGGATCTGTTTTGATAAATATTTTATTTTACAAGCAGTTTAAGCAGGTTACAAAAAACGAAATAAAAGCCGGAATAATTATCGGTTCGGCAGTGCTTCTCGGGTTTATAGCTCAGACATTCGGGCTTTTGCATGTTTCGCCGTCTGTCGGCGGATTTGTAACCGCTACATATGTAATAATCGTACCATTTTTGGATCGGTTCATTTACAAAAAGAAAATCGGCATTTTCGAAGGCTCATCCGCAGCGTTAATGCTTATCGGTCTTGGATTTATCACAATCGCTGATGATTTCAGTATAAATATTTTCGTGCTCCCTGTCCTTGCCTGTGCGATCTTTTACGCATTTCAAACATCATACACAGGCGTTGCCGTTGAGAAAAATGACCCGATACGGCTGACGATTTTTATGTTTAACTTCGTTTTCATCGTTTCGGCGATAATGGCGATCAGCCAAAATGTAATAACCGGTCATACGACAATCGTGACGATGCGGGCTGTTTGGTGGCTGTTATTTTGCGGTGTTTTCAGCACATTTATGGCATTTATATTCCAAAATATCGCACAGAAATATCTTAATGCGACTACTGCTGCTGTCATAATGTCGATGGAATCGGTTTTCGCGTTTATTTTTTCAGTCATTTTGTACGGAGAAATTGTTAACTCACGCATCTTAATAGGCGGAGGGATAATACTTTGTGCGATTATGCTGTGCCAAACGAAGCTCAGTTTTTTACAAAAATTGCATATAAACAAATAGATAAATTATTACATAGAGGAGAAGAAAAAAATGGCAAAAAAAAGCTCTGCTGATAAAACTTTAGCGATTATTACAAATGATGAGGACCGCGCTTTAGCGCTTGAAACAGCGCTTGCGGGCATTGAAAAGCAATTCGGCAAAGGCGCGATAATGAAGCTCGGGGCAAACAGTGGCGAAAAAGTCGCGGCGATTTCAACAGGCGCATTGAGCGTGGACATCGCACTTGGAATCGGAGGACTGCCTAAAGGGCGAATCGTTGAGATTTTTGGCCCTGAGGCATCGGGTAAGACAACGCTTGCTTTGCATGTCGTCGCGGAGGTGCAAAAATCTGGCGGAATCGCAGGTTACGTTGATGCAGAGCACGCGCTTGACCCTATTTACGCAAAAAAACTAGGTGTAAATATTGACGAGTTGTACGTTTCACAGCCGGATGACGGTGAGCAGGCTCTTGAAATCGCCGAGGCTATGGTTCGCTCATGTGCAATTGATATAATCGTAGTGGACTCAGTGGCGGCGTTGACACCTCGCGCGGAAATCGAAGGCGATATGGGCGATTCTCATATGGGCCTTCAAGCGCGGCTTATGTCGCAAGCCCTTAGAAAACTGACGGCTGTTGCTAACAAAACAGGCTGTACAGTCATATTTATTAACCAATTGCGCGATAAAATCGGCCTTTCCTTCGGCGGCGGCAACGAAACGACGACCGGCGGCCGTGCGCTTAAATTTTATTCATCGGTCAGAATTGACATCAGAAGAATCGAGACTCTCAAAATCAGCGACGCATTCGTCGGCAACAGAACACGCGTTAAAATCGCGAAAAATAAAGTCGCACCTCCGTTTAAACAGGCAGAATTTGATATATTGTATGGGCAGGGCGTTTCAAAAGAAGGTGACATACTTGACTTGGCTTCGGATTTAAACATCGTACAAAAGAGCGGCGCGTGGTATTCATACGACGGCCTAAGGCTTGGGCAAGGCCGCGAAAATGCTAAGTTATATTTAAAAGAAAATACCGAAATGGCAGTTACAATCGAAAATTTAATACGGGAAAAACACGGCTTGCCGATAATCGGCG
>Ga0131853_10002019_pt1 | contig 36299 bp, 29 predicted proteins | sample TergutLab28metaG_FD_92764 | JGI IMG/M metagenome (GOLD analysis project Ga0131853, IMG submission 92764) | Labiotermes labralis P1 segment gut microbial communities from Petit-Saut dam, French Guiana - Lab288 P1 (version 2) (version 2) | ecosystem: Host-associated > Arthropoda: Insects >... | reverse complement strand
TATATACCATGTTTAAAATATTCAGTACCTATATTTGTTGAATAAATATATAAAATGCAACTTTGGAGGTTAGCGGTGCGGTACGACCACTATAGTTGACATTAGGCGTCAAAAGGTTAATAAGAACACAAGAGGGTAGGCAGCTTAAAAGGCGATGCATGTTCTGATGATGGCCTGCATAAAAGGCCGAAACTAGTAATCATTGCAAATTGTAGGTGGTGTTGTTACGTGACGGTGTGTTTAACAAATATATAGATTGACTTGCACATCGGGGATGTGTCATTTAAAAATTACCACATCCTGATGCACCCTTGAGTGATAAACAACGATCGACCAACTAATTGACTAGTATTTATCTCGTGATCAGTTTTATTATTAATTCGCAAATCAATACTCGCGTTGTCTGAGCCATCACTTTCGATTTTAACCGGTCTGAAACGCACCTGAAACTCGGTAAAGTCACTGGCTTGGTGCTGCCTGACCATTTGTAGATCTGCGGTAGGACAGCGCTGTTGCGTTTCTGTCTTGTTCAAGTCGTGTCTGGATACCGACTGGCTTACTGTACCATGAATATCAGTGGCTCTTTCCATAATTGTAAAGCGGATAGTGTGTGCAGCTGAGGGGTGGAGCATGGAGCTATATTAGCAGTACGTCATACATCCTTATTTAACGACGCCTCTAATAATAGGACAATCAGGGAGTAACTGATTGGAAAGAATGTGTCAGGAAGAGAAACAACCAGGGCATTTGCCTGGAGGGACTGGGAACAACCATGAAGGGTCTCGGAACAGCCGACTCTCAACCGTTACTTGAATTCGGGACCTCTAAATTATAAGCATTTGACTGTGACTTTCCATGAACACGCGTTGCATATGGCGCATACGGTGCACGTATTAGTTCGGAGCATTTTACCGTTTTCTTATGGATGGTCTTGATAGCTCAGCGACGCTCGTAGGGACCAGTGAGCAGCTTTATACGGTCCCGGCACCCGTATGCGACCTCACAACGCACATCACATTTTATTTATTTATTTCGTAGTTTTAACAAACTTTACTTCTTGGAAGAGAAAAGAGCGTAGATTTACGAAGTCACTTGGCTGTATATGTAATTAAAGTTGCTTGGCTTCTAAGGTGAAGTACATCTTTGTAATTGACAATACTCCGTCTGTAGCTTCGGTTTCCATAGAAAACCCTTGAACTTTCATGAACTGGAAGGACGCGCCTGTCTGACGATTTCGTTGACTATGAAATGTGTGAGCTTGAAATGTTCTGGAAAGGGAGATTCGTATATTGATGACGTCGTCGACGACCCTTCTTTTGACAAGCCCCCTTCAGACAGTGTCGAGACAGCTTGTTAGAATATGCAGCGGTGCCATGTGATTCAGAGATCCTTTTTGCCGACGGCGGTCGACACAATAATACTGACTAAAGCCTCTGTTCCATTACCCTTTATTTGTGCTATATGATGGTGCTGTCGTAAATAACTGGGATTTAATTTTGTTTACCTGACAGCGAACGACATACTGACGAAGACACAGCGTTGTTTCTTGCAATGCATAGGTAATGATAACACTGACATCTTTTCGCGATATAATTACGTAGTCTTGCTCTCACTGGTCTGTTTCACGCCGAGTGGGTGTCACTCCTGCCGTCGCAGGTTCAAATCGGCCACACTGACTGAGATTTTTCATGGGTTTCCTCATCGCACCAGATAAATGATGTAATAGTACGTCAAATTAGGCCACGACCACTTTCTTACACAATCTTTACAGTACTTTGTCGGTGATCTTCCCATTGTTCGACTCTGTTGTATCTTTGCTGTTGACAGCATCGTGAAATGAAATAAAGAGTGCACATCCACATTCTGAATTTAGATCTGAATCCGCAAATCCGGGAAGTGGGTTTCGGTTTAGTATCGAATTCCGGTTAGAAATGAAACAAAAAACTGTTCCACTGAGATAAAGGGAATATCTGTTGTCGGAAAAACTCTGAATAAAACTCTATGAGAACGGACTGCAAGTCATTTTTGTAACTTCGAAGCAAGGCTCTTCTTGTTTGTGATATTTCCTCCATCCAATTAAACTTACTCCGTTTGTTTGTATGTCGAAATAAAAGTCCGGCCCAGCCGAACCGTTGTGAAACGTCGAGAAATCTGTACTAAGTGAGTCGACTTAAGTATTTAGCGCAGAAGAGAAACATACTACAGACGCAGTGGATTGTGACGTGTTATCACCGAACAGGAAAGGGGGATGAGGTGCTTGAGACATTTATAGTGAAGAACTAACAGGATGACAACGAGAAACGAAAAACAGAAAAGAAAATATAGATTGGAATAGCAGTAGGTAAATAACCGATTAAGATGACACTGATATGAAACTAAATGGAAAATATAGAAGAAAACAGGTCAAGGTGAGAATAGCAGGTAGGGGGAACTGTCACACAGAAGTAAGGAAGAATATTGAAAGAGGAAGAGGAGGCGGACAGATGTACCTGGTGGAAATTTGTTTCTAGCCGATCCTCATACGGTGTACAGTATGTAGACGTATAAGAAAGACAGGAGGAGGAAGAGAGGATAGACATGGTCCATTTCTCCACCAAAAAAACTATATGGCTGAGTTGTACTGGCATTTCCCTGTCTTAAGGTGTCATTTTATAGGAAGCAAGTTTGGGTACGTTTGCTGTGAGGTACTTGCCAAGTGTTTATTTGAATGTGATATGTGTGAGGAGATATGATACATTGTTAACATACTTATATTTTTTGTGACAAACTTTAAAAACGAGATATAGATATTGCGACGCTGTGAAGCTTGGAATTATGTCATCTAATTACGAGATTACAAGGGAAAATATTAAATAATATTGTTACTACATTGCATTATTATTCCTGGTACGTATTGTCCTTGCTGTAACCCTTCAAGCACGGTTGTACCTGTATGTACCACCTGCTTTTACGTTCAGTGACTCCGTACTGTGTCCATGCAGTGTATTTCTTATGTTTCCTGCAACTCTCACAACAGCGGTTGTTTCTGTAAGTAACATTAACCTTTTGGTCTTAATAAGGGAAAACATTGTGTTCTCTATGAGGGAGGAGCAGAATTTTTATATAGCTGTTATTTAGATGAGCAGGCTTAGACCATGGCATGGCTGAGGTGGTTAGTTGCCTTTCTTTCACTGAGGAGGCCGGGATTTGATCCCGGACCAGTCTGTGTTTTTTTTTTTTTGGTGGACAGAGTTACAATGGGTTGAGCATTTCTCTGAATAGTTCAGCTTTTTCATCTTAGTTTCACTTCACCAATGACCTGTACTCACCTTTATTTACATGATCTTTTGTGATAAAGAAAAGTAGGCGAAGTCTGGGAACCTTCTAAGACAATGACTCTCTTTCAGAATACAACACTTCAGACTTATTAAGCATTTGAATATATTGCATTCAGTACTTGGGTTTGAACTTGTCATGACGAGTATGAAATATCGACTTATTTTTTATTGCAGGTAGACAGGATGGGGTTGGCGGCGTCTTACGCTGGACGCCTAGGATTAACGGCATGGCGTCGGAAGTCGACGTTGCTCGGCATGGCTGCAGGCCTGGTGCTCCTCATCCTCTGCCTCCAGTACAACACGTCATCACGTCCTGATAACGCTGTCAAGCCTGAAGATAACCCTCAAGGGACCACTGCAGTTAACGATGACAAATCCCCACTGCAGAGAACTTTACGTAATCACCAAGAAGTCAGAAATAGTGATACCGTAGCTAAAGTTGGTAATGATCGTCTACTTCGTGTTCGTGATTCAGTACAAGGTGGTAACTTGGCAGAGGATGATGGAGACGGGTTGAAACGTGGCATTGGTGTTGAAAACGTCAAATTTGTGCAGGCAGAAGTTAAGCAAGCCATTGTAACAGCATCATACGAAACGTTGGCAGAGAAACATAAGCGTATACCAATGGAACAACCCGCCCGCGAAGATGTGGCCATTAGGAAAGCCACCGTGGAGCAACTGGACGGAGAAGTTCAGAGGTCTGCTGTGGAAGTGTCGACACCAGGACCGCAGCCTTTGTTACAGTATAATAGCTACGACCAGCAAGGACTCTATCAGATGGGAATTCCTTACGTCAATCTTGATCAAAGGAAGCCTTATGTTCCAGAACAGCGGCTCGTTCATTTTGATCTCAAGGGGGCGCCTCCTAAGGTCAGTCATTTGTAATTATTGGGCCTTAAAAGCTCTATGATGAGGTCACGGTAGAAGTCCGCAATGACATTTCCAGTTTTTAGTTGTGATTTCAGCAGGTAATGCATTGATGTGTTAATACATTACAGCCCTTGAGGGATACTGTGAAATTACAGTTTCACGTGAATATGCAAGCTGTGGGCTTGGGATGTTCTTGAATGACAAGTAGGTAGAATTAGTGGTGCTGCTCCATAGAGAAAAGATTTTGTCGGCGAAGTTCAAGGCTCCAGTACCCACTGAAGCATAGGTATCTCTAGTGCTTAATGACGAATTGTTTTTGCAGGCACTGACACCTTCTAAGTACTGCTAACCATCAGAGCTACTTGCGTCATGGTAAAAGGTTTTCAGCTCTTAGGCTTTTATGTATGCGCTTATGCATAAAATTCTAGGAGTTTAAATGAGTACTAGAGGGATTGGGTGGGCTGGATGCCTTTAGACTTAGGGTGAAGCAGAAGCAGTTATATCAACTGTTCCTGAAGAGCTGCACCGGCCACAATGTGCGGTTTATTTACAGGTGAGCTACCTGAAGCGTCTCTTTCCACTTATACGACAGCTCGGAGCCACGGGTGTTCTGCTGGAGTGGGAGGACATGTTTCCTTTCAGCGGTCCTCTCTCGTTTATTGCTGCTGGAAATTCCTATTCACGGCAGGAAGTTGAAGATATCCTAACCGCAGCCCGCGGCTCTGAGCTGGAGGTGATCCCACTTGTACAGACTTTTGGACATGTCGAATTCGCCCTCAAACATCCAGAGTTTGCCGGGCTGAGGGAGGTTCCCGAATCCCCACAGGCATTGTGTCCGTCTCTGAATGCTTCGTTGGACTTTGTGGAGAAATTGATCGAGCAGGTAAGATAGCCTTATGTCTGTTACTGCTCTGTCCCATGGAATAAGTTATGCATGATGCTATTTACTTGTGGATTATTTGATGCTGTTTTCTATTTTATGTTGTATATTTTCTGTGCAACTATATTACATATGTAAAATTTAACAACAACTTTTTGGACAATGCTTTTATTTGTTCATTAATTTTTTTGAAAATATTTCGGCCTTAACTGGTGACCAACTTCAGGGAGCTAGTAAGTTTTTTAGCGTGTGCAGCTTTTGCTTCGATATATGCTGCACATGAAAAATATGTTGAAGCAGAAGCTGCCTATGCTAAAATACTTATGAGCTCCATGAAGATGGTCAATAGTTAGGGCAGAAACATGTCGGGGCATTAATTTATAAACAAAAAACGCTGATAAACAAATTGGTGTTAAATGTATGGTCAAATGACAGAACATGAAATATTTACTGTAAAATTTTTATTTATTCTTTATTTATTTATTTATAGTATGTTGAATGGTGCTATCTAGACTGTATACCTTATTATCTCCTTTCCAATAGGTACATTGCCCTTTCACCCCATTACCATAACAGCTGGGGCGTGAAACTGACCATCAAGTTTCATGTAATGTCAAGCTAGATTGTTTTCTTATCTTCATAGCATGGTGGTGAAACACAGGCACAGCTTTATGTTTAATCCATTAAATCACAGTAGTTATTAATTATACACATACTTTAAACACACAAACACTGCATTTTGCCCACACGTTGAGTTTCCATATTTTGTATGGTTGTTCACTGTCCTCTGTGTGGGTATACATTTACGCTTACAAAATCAAGCTGTCACGATCAAGTGGCTTGCACTCCTGTTTCATTGTTTTGGAGGTCTCAGGATCAAATCTAGGCCCAGTCCGGTTATCCTGTCTGAGCTGCTTTGTTTTTTTTCTCAGTCAGTCTCTTGCAGATTCCGTGATTTTACCTCAGGTGAGATCACAAACGCTTCCCTCCTCATACTTCCTAATTTGTTACACATCATTGTATTATTTGACGCTCTGTTGGCCCAGCTACTAACTGCATTTTTAAATGAAACCATACATGAGACAGAAGATTAATATATATGACATGATTCCTGTTTTGTCATGCAGGTAATGGAGCTTCATCAGGGCGCTCGTTTTCTGCACATTGGTTGTGACGAGGTGTTCCAGATGGGAGAGTGCAGACGTTGCCGTTCCCAGATGCGAGAGACATTGTTCTTGTCGCACGTTGCACGTGTTGCCAGCTTCGTACGCAATCGCTACAGTGCTGTGACACCCATCATCTGGGATGATATGCTACGTCATCTGTCACCGCAGAGCCTGGACGAATTCCATATTGGAGAACTCGTAGAACCAATGGTAAGAAATCACAAGTTCAGTTGCACAGTGTCATTGTTGTGGCTGAGCTACAAGCAGTATTCCTGGCAAAAAAAAGAGACTTCCCCACTATCCAGATGGACTGGGGACCACCCAGCTGCATCAGTGTGTTCCATGTATCTTTCACTAGGCCTTCAAGCTAATCATTCAGATAATTCAGAGGCCAAGAATGTGTGTGGAGATGTACTGCCACTGTCCCATGTGACTTCGTTGTGTGGTATGTTGCTGAATTAAGAACAGGAACAGATGTATCTTTACTTTTATGATAGTGTTAAATTTGCTGTATTTAGGTGCGACGTTATGTCCTTTAGTACCAATGTTTCCGAGGAGCCTGCTGTCTCAGGCTTCATCTTCTATTCTGAAGATGGACATTTGTACCAATCAACCATACTATATGGCATCGCACCCTAGAATACAATATCTGAAGCACTCTGAGTCATATGACAGTTCAAATCTGAAGCCCCGTCCAATATTAGCAGGTGTTCCCAATTTTCCTCACTCTGCAGTTAATCCATTGTTGTAACTGGAATTCAGCAAAGCTGCTTGTGCATGATGAACAAAAAATAAGGCTTAAGAGGGTGAAAAGACTATGAATGTGGTGTGTGAGGCCATGTTGTTCGATGAGCAGGAGAAACGTTCTGCCACAGTCTGCAAGGTAGAATGGTGTCTTGCCCTAAGGACAGATTTTACTTTGTCAACATTTCACCTACAGATTTTCAGACTTTCAAGATTTGCATTTAAGATATTGAAATTGAAACGTATTTTTTTTGCGATTTGCTTCGCTGACCTTGATAGGTCTCTTCAGTACAGATACACTAATAATTGGTAGTGTTGTAGGTGATGCATAAGACTGTAGTGCTTTTTGCCACTGTAATGCTGGGTTTGAGGTTCAAATCTCAATCTCGACGTGAATTCATGTATGTCAGGTCTTGTTTGTTTTGTCATTTTTAGGTAGAGGCCTTGCTACTGTGCTGTTCCCCATCCAAGGAGTGCTACCAAATAATATGCAGCAAAGTTGAGAAGCTGTGAAAATAGCTGGCCCTGGGCCCATTGACCTGTAGTGTCACACAGATGAATGGAATGTACAGTACTATGTGCACACTTCTGTCAACCTACTTTCATTTCTTGCTTGAGCTTGCTCATGTGTGGTTTTGTGTGCCATGGTGTGGAAGTAATTTGTTGGAGCAGATACGTTCTTGAAAATCTTATAGGTTGTCCCTTTGTTGGCAAATTGCCTGCATCTTTTGGAACTCAAAGGTTCAGTACCATATTCATCCATAAACCCAACGAATGCACATTGAAACTTTTTTTTTTTTTTAAAAAAAAGGTCTTATATTGCTCTTGTATTGCTTATTACCATGTTTGCATTATCCTGCCTCTGGCACCGATGCAGCCAGAGGGGTCAAGTGTCATCTCATCCATTTCATTATTGTCATCGCATTTAAGCCCGTGTCTTCAAACAATCTCTTTCCTTTAAGGTTTTCTACCAAAACTGTGTGCATTTAAGTCTCCCATGTGGGTGCATAATGTGATCTTTATTTCATTGCTGTTTAAAATCTTGGCAGCTGTTAAAGTGTAAAGCAATCAGTGCGTTATGCCTCTGAATATCCAGTATGTTAAAAAAAATATGTGTGATATCACATCCTTTTTATTTCTAAAGTGGATTGGATGATAAGTGTCATTCAATGTCTTGTTTCTTGCTGTACTCTGACTTTCATACGTGAGTTGAGACATGCTATAGGGAGTGGGTTTCTTTTCATTCATTGCTGTGTTCAGAGGAATGTGGTACCTGTGCCTTTGAGCCAATTTAGTTCACCTTATGCCCTCTCTGTGTCCACACAATGTAACGTGCAACTATGCCCTTTAGTATGTGTTTTTATCATGCTGGCTTAGATAAATGTAGCATTTATCACAGTGACTTCCAGAGGGTGAAATACATGCCTCATATTAGGGAGGACTCTGATTCACATCTCAGCCCACTGACCTGCTGTGCTGACACAAGTTTTCATAGTTTTTGTTAGTCCCACTAAGCAATTACCACAGTAGTACCTCAAGTGATGTTACTACTACTTCCTTCCACATACTTGTTGGTTCGTTACATACAGATCAGCCGGAGCTGCAGACAGAGTCATTAAATAAATGGTGTTCAAAATGTGACTTTGTTTTGGAAATGTAGGCAGCATGTTCCTCCAAAGCATCAGTTCATATCTCCAAACTACACAAAGTCACAGTGCAGAAGACTGTAGGTTTCAGATTATTAACACGGCTGCTTCATTTGTGTACTTCAGGTTTGGGTGTATGCAGAGGATGTGTACCGCTTCGTTCCCAGCATGGTGTGGGATAAATTGGCCACGGTGTTCCCCTATGTGTGGTCAGCCAGCGCGTTCAAGGGTGCATTTGGGGAGACACTGTACATACCAAACGTGAAGCGACATCTGGAGAACAATCTTCGATGGCTGGAGGTTATGAGCGCTGAGAGCCCAAAATTCAAGGGCGGTTTCAGAGGAATTGCACTCACCGGTTGGCAGAGGTGAGTCTGACCAGTGGTAGGCATTTTTTGTCATCAGACATGATTTTATTATGATGGGAAATGCAAAGTTTTCTACCTTCTGGATGTGACGCCGTGTAGTCTGGTAGAAATTACCATCATGTCAAAGGAACCTACTTTCTCCACCTTCAGAGTGGAAGAGTAATCCGTACCAGGCAACAAAACTCTGAGTGAGCCAGTGATACTGCTGGACCGAGATGAAGTGGAGCCGAAAGTCTCTATCATCATTTTCTCAAACATATTTTACACTATCTTCCATGCAGTCTTTACTGCTGCCTTTCCTTTGGCTGATTTACCCAGCCATATAGTTAGGTTTTGTCCATTTGTACTGTTTTGTGTGTGCAGTTTACTCTTCTACCTTCCTCTGAAACAATGGTAAAGTTTTTACCAAATTAAGCAGCATCATATCTCAGATTACAGGGTTTTTTGTTAACTGTGATGGTTGTAGTTGAATAACCGTGTTTTATGTTAATTGTCCTACAAATCAGTGACAGCTTATAAAGAGAGTGCTTGAAAGTCCCTCTATGACCGGCAGCAGTTCAACAGTAAAAATGAAGCACACAATTTCTTACACTTTGGAAGCACAAAATGCAGCACTTTGGAAATTTCTCAGAAAATATTTGATTTGTAAATCCTTTTGTTCTGCAACTAAGCTGGGATAGCTCAGTCAGTTTAGTGGTGTACCTGGCAGTGACATTTTCTCTACCACATGCAGCTGGCTGTGGAGCCTAACCAGCCCCCTGGTCAGTGGGTACCGTGGAATATTTTTCCTGGAGTAAAATGAACTTCTGTTTCAAAATCCCGAATTGAAACATGCTAACACAATTCTTTCAATTCACATTGCATTAATCTTTATGCATTTCTCTCCCTCAGACTTGTTTCATGTTCTAGTATGACACTAGAGATTTATTCTCTTTCAATGTTTCAATATTTGATCTTGTTTGAAAATTGTTATACCTAGTTTTTTATTATTTGACACATAACTTTCAAATCCTTCCACTCTCTAAGACAGTGTTTCCCAACCCATTTTTGTACAGTTCATATATTATGCTTATTACCTGTTCCCACTTTCTAGGTTCTTAATCTGCCACTCATAACAGCATTTTAATAATCCACCTTGTTCCTGTACCAGCTTGTTACTACAAAGCATCTTGCCTCTGCTACTTTCTCTACCAATTTACAATTATGCTACTGCTTGGACTTTTTAGGATTTTCGTATAAAAAACTGATATGTAAAACTAACAAAGGTGATTGTGAGAAGCGTGAGTGGCTCGAACAGTGTCTGATATTGAGCTGCTATACCTTCTGGAGAATATCGTAAATTTTGCACAAGTCTATGTGGCCCTTGTATTGAAATGTTCTAGTCTTGTGGACGATGGAGAGTCATAGATATTATCCTCAACAAAACACCACAGGGAAAAATTAAGAAACGCATGGAGAGTGTGATACTTCTTGCACATTCAGTTTGTTCTTGGCCCTACATTTTAAATTTGCGAATACTGTCCAGAGAACTTCACATTATTTTGTAACATACCATAAGTTTTCTCTGTGTCTTTGCAAAAGATTTACATTCGATTGTCGTTGAAGTATTGTAGGGTAGCAATCGATCAATTTACATTCGACTGTCGTCGAAGTATTGTAGGGTAGCAATCGATCAATTTACATTCGACTGTCATCGAAGTATTGTAGGGTAGCAATCTATCAATTTACATTCGACTGTCGACGAAGTATTGTAGGGTAGCAATCGATGAATTTACATTCGACTGTCGTTGAAGTATTGTAGGGTAGCAATCGATCAATTTACATTCGACTGTTGTCGAAGTATTGTAGGGTAGCAATCGATCAATTTACATTCGACTGTCGTCGAAGTATTGTAGGGTAGCAATCGATCAATTTCTTCAGCATTGATACTCAGCATTTGCAGTCAATCTTGTTCAATGCTCGATGCCTAACTCTTTCTTCTGCCTCAACATATTTCTTAGAATGCAGTATCTCAATTACAAAAACTGATGCTTGGGCCTGAACACTTACCTCACGCAGAAGAGTCCTGCCTCAGTTATGCACACCAAACATGGTGAGACATTACTGGGATGCTGATAAGTCCCTAGCCCGACCAGGAAGGAAACATGCTGCGCCTGTCAAAAGTGTGATGGGTAGAGGAATGGATTGATTTGGCTAGGGTGGGGACAGGTGGTAGGCTCTTGTGAATGTGGTAATGAACCACCAAGTTCCATAAAATGCAGGGAATGTGGCTTGTTTCCTTCCTGATTGGGCTAAGGACTTATCAGCACCCCTGTATTAACATAGAAAGGTGTTCGTGTAAGGGCCTGTTATGTTTGTCCCATTTAACCAAAATGGAAATGTTTTTGATGAATTCAAGAAAAATCCCAAATATTAAATTTCATTAAATTCTCTCCAGTGATGTTGCTGTGTTCCATGTGGACAGACAAGCATGACCAAGCTATTGGTCGCCTTTTGTAAATGCTTAAAGAATATACCAAAAAATATAGGTAGGGGGTCTGGTGATCTTGGGGGCCACTAAAAATGCATCAGCCAAGATTCACTGGGGTTTTTTTTCTGTCTAGTCCTGCCTGTATTTCTGAAAGTCTTTGGTGTGGCACAGTATATAATGTTGCACGAAAAGCTTATACAGAGAACGTATTTTGTGGCTTTGATCCCATTTGCTGATTGCAACTGTCTCTGTCACTAGCAGTCAAAGTGCGCAACGTAGAGGCGAGATTGAAATTCTTCTACTTGATCTTCCAAACCGATGTATATTGCAGCTGTACCCTTAAAGTAATGTATGTGTTATTATAGCTGTTCTATACAACCTTCTGGACGGGTTGGATAAAACGGGCATTTTGCATGACCTAAAAAGTCTGTCGTGTATTATTCAAAGTAAACTGCATAGGAACACCAAAATCTGAAAGACAGATAACTTCATGCATGTTATACGTTCTGCAGCTGCATAGGTGCGGGGCAGTTCTGGTAAAATGAAACGTGTTGGGTCGAGGAAATGGGGTTGGGAACAAGCAAGAAGAAGTCATAGAGGGTGAGGCTGGTGCTGTCTTATGATGCTAGATGTAGGTGAAAAATCATCATAATCTGTGATGAGTTGGGCCTTAATACACCTCTTTGTACCCTGTCTTACAGGCTGTTCACAGACCTTCCAAGTTGTCTTCATCCATTTGGTCTACATTTCAACATTACTTTTGACCAGATGTTGTTCATTCTTGTTCCATATCATAGTCAGTCTGATTTGTGTCTTCTTAGATTCTCCTCAGCTGGCTCTACATTCAGCTGTACCAAAATTTATTCATTCCTTTTGTGGTAAAAAAGGGTGTATCCTGCTGTTCTTATAAAAACTTTCATCTCTCAGTGAAGAGTACGAGTTGCAAATACATTGGCCACTAGAAGGTTTGGAGCTGGCACAACCATTATAATGGGGCATGTGGTGGTGAAGTTGGTTAAGGCACTGTGCTACAAGCCGGAAGGTCTAGGGTTCGATTTCCGATGGGGCCATTGGGATTTTTTGTTGACATAATCCTTCCTGCTGCACAATGGCCGTGGGGTGGACTCGGCCTCTAACAGAAATGAGTACCAGGAACGTTTCCTGGGCGGTAAAGTTGGTCGATGCGTAGGGTTGACAATCTTACCACTTCCATGTGCAGACTGTCATGAAATCTGGGAACCTGTAACCTCCTGGAACCCTCTGGGCCTGTGATGGGCGTGTACAGGGATTGATTTACCTTTACTTCTGAAGAATGTATATATGCAAGGCTGATAAGAGTGTGATTCAGGATTTACTATAGATGCCACTCCCAAGGAGAGGTGTGGATGCCCGTCTGCCTTTTTCTAACAGAAAGAGCACAAACAATGAGACTAGAAGGGTAGAATTTCATTTTAAATGAGCAGAATATTTATCAGGTAAGAATTTTAGATTTCTCTCTTGTTCTCAGATAATAAGAGCATTGCATGTGATCACGTGACATTTTTGATGATGATGATGGTGATAACAATAATCCTTGTTATCACCTTTGTGCAGGGTATTTACCATTATGTACCTGAAACAAACCATGTTTCTAGGGTATGTAATGTTGTCTGAATTATTTTGAAATGGTTCCAGTTGCCCTTGTTATTACCAGTATAACTTTTGCTTTAACATTCCACATGCACTGAATTTCTATTATGGGGTCTTTATATTTTAAGATCTTCTCAGCTTTATTCTTAATCACATTTCTGTCTCCAGGAATTGCATAATCTATTAACATGCATTTCCTTGTTTATTGTCATGGATTATGATGTCTGGTTTATTTTTGGGAATAGTTCTGTCGGTTTACACGTACTGGTTCCATAATACAGTAACCCTACCTTTATGACTTGTTGTAACTGATTTTGGTACATGGTCATGCCAGTGTTTGTTGTGCAGTTTTACCCCAATTTCCTTGCATATGTTAAAATGCAGCTAAACACACTATCACATCTCTTTATGTATTTGTTCTTTTGTCAGTAGTGGGCATGCTGATATGATATGATCGACTGTCTTATCAAATTGTTTGCAGAGTCTGCATTTGCTGTCTGTTTCTGTTTGTAATATTTTTGTTGTGTGCTGTTTGGTTTGTAAGTGTACGCGTACAGTGCAGGCAGATTCAGATTCCGATTCTGAGAGTTGGTGCCAGTTGGCACAAAGTTGGCGCAAAGAATGTCCTTTGTTTAACAGTGCGGGTGCATATAGTGGTGGCAGGCTCCAGCGGGTCGATGCAGTTAATCGGAGTCAGACGGTTTACCGGAATGATTTCCTCATTCCTGTTTCGTATTCAGTCAGACATTGGCATGCAGTGACCATATCGTCTTTTATGTATTTGCTTTTTAAACTTACTTATTTACTTTAATAATAGTGGATGCTGATACTCTAGTCAGTGAAGTGTTTCTCAGACCTGCAATTTGGGATAAAAGACTGAAAGTCTACACAAATTGGGCCATTGTGGATAATTGCTGGTGAGAAATTTCGGGAGAAATGGAAGTTCCAGGTAAGTAAAGACTGTTTTTTTTTTCTTTATAAAAGTCTTTCTTTAAAAATTATTGTTATTCAAAGTTATTCAATCATTATATTGTGTTTAGTTAAATTAATCACAACAGAAACATTTTTCTTTATTTTTTAATTATATCATAAGGGATATTCTTCCACATACAGAGAAAATAGATCTCTAATGTTTTTGGCCTCAATGGGAACCCCCCTTCGTCATTCCCAAGCTACAGATTTACTTTGAACCGTAACATCAGTGGGATGTCTTTCAACCCCCTCTTTTTTTACTATAGTATTATGCAAAATGCAAATTCATTTTACAATCTTGTCAGCTAGTTCAAACTTGCTTTTGAAATAATACGCCATTTAGAATACAAAATTCCAAAAGCATATTCCACGGCTTTTCTTGCTGTAGACAAGCGCTTGTTGAAATTGCGTGTTCTGTCAGTTAATGAGTTACGTTCGTAGGGTCTTATCAAGTAGGGAAACAAAGGGTACACCTCATCCCCTAACATTACATATGGAACTATCACATTGCTGAGAGGGAGAAAGTCAGGCTCGGGAAAAATTATTCTTTTTCCATCGATGAAACTGAACAAGTCTGATGCCAAAAATGTGCCTCCATCGCTTTGTTTCCCGAAATCCCCCATGTCAACAGTAATGAACTTATAGTTTGCATCCACTAGCTCTTGAAGAACAACAGAAAAGTACTTTTTGTAGTTGAAAAACATTGCACCAGAGTCATTAGGACAAACTGTATGAATATGTTTGCCATCCAAACAACCAACGACATGAGGAAAGTTCCAGACATTTTCAAACTCTTTTGCATTGCTTTTCAGAGATTCTGTGGTAGGTAGTGGTGGCATGTGCAGTGGATGTAACTCTTCCCAAAGTATTTAAACTATTTCTTTGACTATCCTTCTGACTGTGGTATCTCCCATCCAAAAACTGAATGCCAAAGCCTGGAATGACATTCCAGTTGAGAGATATATGAAACAAATAAATAACTGCATACTCAATTTTACAAATCATAAAAACTTAATATAACAAAAGTATTCAATTCCACATCTCACAACAGTAATTTAAAATTAATAATTATTACAAGTGTTTTTATGTCTGCTGAAAAAGAATACTTAGACATTCAATAATTTAACATAATTTGTTTATTTTGTTTCTCAACTTAATGCAGTAAAATGTAAGTTTTTTTCCTGTTCTTTCAGGCATAGTGCTATGCAAGAAATGGAAGTACCTGAGGGGTCAGTTTAATGTCAAATTTGGGAAGATTAAGTCACCACATTCAGGTGATCCTGGAGGTGAATCCTATGAACCGAAATGGCCTCAGTTATAAGTCATTATTATTTTTAAAAGACATAGTGAAACCTCGAGCCTCATCAAGTGACTTAAAATTGGACAAAAGTGCTCCAGTGTAATCCAGTTGAATCCCATCAAATGACAAAACTTTTGATAGCATACAGCATGGTGACTCGGGTGACCATGACAATCGTGGTGACTGTAGCTTTCAATGAGAATGACAATGAGGACCTCATATTTACGCAGTATGGGACACATGATGAAAATCAAGACGATGGAGAGGTCAACAGTCAAGAGAGGTCATTAGTACAAGACATTCCACGGAAGAGAAAGCAGAATGGAGTAAACGCTCGGTACAATGAAACTATTATTGCAATTGAGAAGCAAAAAGCAAAATTTTTGGAAGAAGCTATGAAAAATCGCCAGCCTGAAAATGAAGATTTGTTGTTTTTCCACAGCCTTTTGCCCCACATCAACAACATACCAGCCAATATGAAATTATGTTTTAGAAACCGCATCCAACAAGTTGTTGACGAGTTTGCTTATCCTGTAGCTTCTTAAACATTCCAGCACTGCCCATTTGCACTCTCATCATCATCATCACCTTCAGCCTCATCTACTTTTAATAGTTTATTATCAGAAGGAGTTGCCTTGCCGCCTGCTATGCCTGAGGATACCCATCAGAACTACTAGATTTACCTCCAAATGCTGATCGAAATCCCACCAATACCCAATGAATTCTAAAGTCTTCTGTATACCTTATTTCTTCCTCAAACACTAAGTTTATCTAATATTAATATTCTTATACATTATTTTTTGTTGCATACATTGATTACATCCCTTCTTTCGTGAAAATTTATGACAGAGAGAGAGATAGAGAGAGAGAGAGAGTAATCACTGTTTTCTTAAAAACAAGTAATAATAATAATGATCTTACCTCAAGGTTATAGCAAGACGTTCTTCTGGAAGAATCTAATATCCATTCTAAAATATTGAAAAAACCGTTCCCCATCTGCTTTCAGTTGAGGAAAAAGGTGGTGATATTCACCAAACTCTCCCCTTAACTGATTAATTTCATGAACCCCGCCTCTCTCTCTCTCTCTCTCTCTCTCTCTCTCTCTCTCTCTCTTCAATTTCAAGTGAACATTTTCCGAAGCAATAAGAAGAAGAGCAGCGTCTTCACTTGTCAGTTCCATTATTGCTCACTTGTCAGTGCCATTAATGCGACTGGTCTGCAGTCAGCGCCGATAATCGGCCTCCACCCTACAATCCCAACCTGCCAGTAAGTGGTGGGGAGATCAGCATCGACTTTCGGAATTGGAGTTGTTATCTGAATCTGCCTGCACTGTACGCGTACCTTAATGCCTGATCTTGTGCTGCTATTATTTCACTTTCAGTCCTTCCTTCCAGATCTCCCCATAACAGCCATAGAAACATGTCTGCTGTACATACAAGCTGTCTGTCCATACTTCTGATATACTGGCCATGCATTACTTTGCTTTCCCATTTTTTCTTTAAGTACTTTCCTAATTTTGCTTTTATTTGTTGCATCCCTTCCTTTTTGTGTCACAGTTCTCATTTGCTTGGTTTAATTTCTCTGCAGACTTTGCTGCCACTGTAATTGTTGAATTCATGTTTTGTTGATTGTGTTTATGACTTTTAGTTATATTCAGAAACTGGTCTTCGGCATATTTTGTGTTCAAATATTCTGCAGTATTGATTATCTCTGCTTTATATGTTGCTTCAGTTTGTAACAGGTCCCTTCTCCTCACTTCCTTGTCACATATAGTCTATCTATATCAGTTTTTGGATGATGCATTTTGTACATTGTTAGTACCTTTCTAGTTTTCTTGTAAACTTTTCTTATTTTTTATAATCTCCAATTAATAAATACCAAAATTGTATCTTAATACTGGAACAAGTAATACTCCGATTGCTGTAACTTTATTCTTTGGCATTCAACTCACTTCATTATCATTCTTAATCTCCTGGTGTGTTCCTTCTTCAATCTTTCTTTCATTTGTTGATGTTGTATGCCCTCACTTTTTTCAGTCCCTAGGTATTTCTGTTTTTCCTCCTTGTTTAAGCACTTGTATTATCTGCTAGAGCCTAATATTAAATTTTTTTTGAGAGAACTAATTTTCCTGTCTTAAGTACAATCTGTGCACACTTGTCAAGTCCAAAATCCATATGGATATCATCACTGAAGGTTCTAACTACTTTCATCTGTTTTTGGGAGTTCTTCCTCTGTTTTACCAATCAGCTTCAAATCATCCAAGCAAAGTGCTCGTCATATCTTGTTATTGTTGTTATTGTTCTTATCATCATCATCCTTTATGCTGGGTATTTACAATAATATACCTGAAACACACCATGTTTCTAGGGTATGTAGTGTTGCAGATCTTCTGTAATTAAAATTTGTGCTACTCATAATGTTACTTTTGCTCATGAAATATGTTTTGTACAGAGTGTGGCAGAAGAACCTGTTTTCAAAATGAAATAACACAATGAGGTTCCACCTTTTTATGTAAAAGTTATGACTGGATAATTCAGTACATGCCATTTTAAGTTTTGAAAAGTACGTCACTCAGATGTGTCCCACCATTTCTCAAACACTGTTTCAGTCTTACTCCGAGATTTTCCATCACCCAAGTCATCTGCTCCGGGATCGCCGCGATTTCTTCCTTTATGCTTTGCCTTAGTTCCGCTATGGTTCTAGGCTTAGAGATGAAAACTCTGCTTTTGAAGTGAGATAGAAAACCAACAAGATGCAACAGTTAGATGTTTATTATCAATACTTTCTCAACATGTTTTGGGCATCATTATGCCCATCTTCAGGAGACCAAGACATGTGTTACTGCACGTGGTGTGCTGCGCTGGTTCAGCTGGATGTGGTTGGTAGCGGTTGTGGGGCGCTGCATTGTAGGGTGCAACAGTAACCTTCACAGTGCTCGCACCCTACAACGCAGCACCCCACAACCGCTACCAACCACATCCAGCAGAACCAGCGCAACACACCACATGTGGTAACACACGTCTTGTTTTCCTGAAGATGGGCATAATGATGCCCGAAACATGTTGAGAAAGTATTGATAATAAACATCTAACTGTTGCATCTTGTTGGTTTTCTATCTCACTTCACAATTTGCTCACGATGCATGGTCACAGAAACCTAAAGTCTGCTTTTGAGATACCCCCATAAAATGTAATGACAGGCGGAGAGATCAGGCAAACGTGCTGAACATGGAACATCGCCGCCACGGGAAATGACGTGTTGTGGATTCATTTCCTGCAGAACACTCATTGATTTGCTCCATCTTGCTGAAACCATACTGATGAAAGATTGATCCCACAACGACGTAACTCTGGTTCACAGAAGTTGCATAGCGTTGCCACATAACGCTCAGATGTCACAGTAACAGCTGCACCTTCGTTGCCTTCAAAGAACTAAGGGCCAAGAACTCCCAAATGATGCGATCCCAAACCAGACAGTCAATCTTTCGCTGTGGAGAGGAAGCTGATGGAGTTCTTGTGGATTTTCAGGTGCCCAGTATCGATAATTTTGTTTGTTCACATAACCTGACAAGTGGAAATGTGCTTCATTAGTCATTAGGACAGTGTTGATAACACCATCCTCATCCAGCATTTCGAGAAGTTGCTCAGAAGAAACCCTGCAGTTAGCTGTATCGCGATCACTTAATTCTTGAACATTCACAATTTTGTACAGATAAAAATTAAGATCCTTGTGCAAAATTCTCCGCATGCTGCGATCGGATAGTCCTGTGGCAGTGGAATGCCTCCTCACTGAACGCCTTGGACACTTCACAATAGCCATCCTTACCTTATCAACATTTTCTGGTGTTCGTACCGTAGGAATTCTGCCTCGGGGGTTTTCTTTTTAAGGCCGAAGCATTTTCCCGAAGGTTCTGTACCCATTCTTTTATGGTGTTACGACGGGGAACACTGCCATGATGAGTGTTATAGTGTCTGCGAAATAATCTTTGTGTTGTAACTGCTGAATCGCCATTCTTGAAATAAGCTTCAACAACGCAAGCACGATGTTGCGTGGTCCACTGCTCCATGGCTACTGAAATAGCATGAAACCAGCTAGCCACTGACCTTGGTTGCATTACCCCACCCTATACGATTGCCAATATAACGGGACTTAAAAACTGTCAGGTTTTTCTGCCGCACTCTGTACTTGTACATTAGCACTTAACATAGTATGTGTGCAGTGCTCAATGTGGCTTTTTTTTGCAGTTCCTTAATTTTGTGCTTTCTTGGTATGTTCCTCAGGTGTTGTCTGAGTGATTTTGAAATGGTTCCATTTGCCTCTATTATGACCGGTATCACTTTTGCTTTAACATTCCGCATGCGCTGAGTCTCCGTTATGAGTAAGGTCCTTATATTTGAAAATCTTCTCAACATCTTTCTTTATCACATTTCTGTCTCCAGGAATTGCAACATCTGTTGTAACCTTGGGGTATTTTCGACGTTCTTGACGTAAGTTTGTACATTGGTCCTCGCGTAGATTCATGAGTCCTCCAGGCCATTACTATAACTGGGGGGAATTAGTCGTTTTGAAGGCTAGTTTGACTTTCTAACAGCAGGGTCATAAATAACACTCAGGTTTTTCTGGAGCAAAGGAAGCGTGTCCAACTGAGGTTTTATAAGGAACCTTTTGTAGTCTTACAACAGGGTGGTCACCGAGACGCTTGACTTTTGTTCTGTTTTAGTATGGTCCGAATATAAGTGACTGCTAGAAGTCTTATTTGTGTCATCTTTTCGAGCATTGGAGCAGGAAATCACAAGAGAAAGTTAAGTCAGTGAGGGACAAAATTTCAATGCTAGCGGTAGCACCCAAGGGAGGTAAATGTCGTGTGCTAGTCTTGTAACGAAAAACAACCGCCGCCGTCACTTCAGATTGCTGGCTGCTAATAGTTGGTGTTAAATTTGAAATACGTGGTAAATAAAATAAATGCTCTACTATCAGTTGCTAGTGCTGACACTGTGAAGTCCATCTGATACAGCCTGCACATAAATATTCCCTGAGATAGGACATGCAAACCAGCGCGCGCTAAAATAGTGACTGATAAGGCATGCTGTAGCACTGAAATTTCTCACTCATTGTTCCAGTGAAAGCATTAATAATAACTAGAGTGTAAATTGTATTAGTGTTTTTACTACATTTTCTAAATGTTCTGAGTTTTGTTTCGAAATTTCTCAAAGGGAAAGAGGGAATGGTCATATATTTGGAGCTGTCTCACATACAAACCGATGAATGCTGTTTTATATTTATTAGCACTGTGTTACTCCAACATGTTTCAGCCCCCAAAAGGTCTTTAGAGAGTACGACTCATACATTTCTACAGAGAGGTGGATCTTGCTGTGGAGATGTAACATCTGCTCTTGCAGACCTGAAGCCATAATCCCGTTCATACTGCTCCGGTACACCGGATAAACTGCAGTGAGAGCAGCCACAAAATGCTGCTGGTTTCCTTCCTGTGATCACGTTCAAAAAGTACCTAAATTTGCCTACAGAGGTGTTGTGTATTAAACACACATCAGCAAACTGAAAGTATTTTCCTTTGCTTGCATGACATTTCCTTGTTGTTAGGATAGGCCAGAAAATACAGAGTATGGCAGAAATTGTGAACTATTATAAATACGAATAGCATTTTACTGAAAATAATTAATGACAATTTCAACATGTTACCATTTATTACTCTGCTGAAATTTGTTTTACATTGTTTCACTTTTTGTGTACAATGTTGTTTAGGTGGCCACCACCCTCATGAATGCACAGGTGCACAGAAGTTGAGAAACTGTGCTTAACTTTTCAAAGTGTTACTTCTGAAATGTTGATGTTTGTGTCTTGTATGGCTTGTTTGAGTGCATTTAAGATTACAGGGCATCTCCTGTACGCTTTACTTTTCAAATAACCCCACAGAAAAAAATCAAGTGCTGTTAGGTCCGGCGAACGAGGTGGTCCTGGCACATCACCGACACAAGAAATCACCCACTGTGGAAACAAGTGGCGAAGTGCAGCCTTGCTAATCACTGCCGTGTGGGCAGTATTACCATGTTGTTGAAACCACAAGTTATGGTTTGGTGGAAGCTTTGGGACTAGAGATTCATTGATTATCTCTGTGATGGCCTGTCTCTCTTTGTTCTCAAAAAGTAGGATCAGTGACTCCTCTGGACCAAACAGCCCACCAAGCAGTAACTTTTGGGTCATAAAGGGGACGTTGGTGATGTTTGCAGCTAACCAGCATCAAAAGTTCTGCTTGTTAACTGTGCCATGCCAATGGAAATATGCCTTATTGCTCATCAGAATGTTCGGCAGGTCTGGATTTTCAGGCAATATTCCCTAAAAATGACAAAACTGTAAGCGTACCTCTTTATCAAGATCACTCAAAGAATGCACAGTTTGCACTTGTATGGGTGAAGATTCAGGTTACTGTGCAGGATAAGAACAGAGCAATAGTCATAAGTAACAAGGACTCACTGGAACAGAAAGTAAAAATATTCATACAAGAAAACCACATTACACACCTGAGTAAGGATCCGACAAATACTTATCAAAAACAAATTCAGCAGGTCCTCCAGAAATGTGATACACTGGTCGAGAAAGGCAGACACAAATACTTAATGAATATAAAACCTACAGCACCCATGCTTAATGTGTACATAAAAATGCACATGGAGGATAAACCAATTCGACCCATGATAAACAACACACATGCACCGTCATAAAGGTTGCCAAAAATCCTGAACAAAAAATTACAGGGCCTAATAAGTCTACCGAACACATACAGCACCAAAAATTCACATGAGATAGTGCAAGAACTGAACAATATCCATATTAATGAAAACAGCAGAATCATCGTGTTAGACATAAAGGACTTATACACCAATTTACCCATTAAAAAAATCCTCTACATTACTGAATTCTGGCTTAATAAATGTAACCAAGACCATATCACCATTGAGCAAACCCTCCATCTTCTGGAGGTAATCCTAAAACAAAATTACTTTCAACACAGTAACTAGTTCTACCAACCTGATAAAGGCATAGCGTTAGGATCGCCCATTTCCAGTACACTAGCAGAGATATATTTGCAATATCTGGATGAAACGTATGTAAAACACTGCCTGGAGAACAAAGAAATCGCATACTACAAAAGATATTTGATGACATATTAATCATCTTTGATCAGAATAAAACTAGTGAAGACACAATTCACAACATCATGAACAACATTAATGAGCACTTAGAATTTAAAATATCTAAAGAAGACAAGACCACAAACTACCTTAACCTTTCCCTCAATAGGAATGCTAATAATGTGGATCTAAATATTTACAGAAAACCCACATACATCGACATCACAGTACATTTCACCTCCAATCACCCATATGATCATAAATTAGCAGCCTGCAACTACTACATTAACAGAGTGATCACTATGCCTATCACGGAACAGGCTGCGAAACAAGAATGGAAGAAAGTACAATGGCTCATAACAACGATTTCCCTGAACACGTAATTTACAGACTGAGGAATAAACTGTTAGCTAAAAAAGACGGAACAACACAAACACAGGCCATGGAACAACACCTTAGGAAATGGGTCACTTTCGCATATCACAGTCCCTCAATACATAAGGTCACCAATTTATTTAAATGAACCAACTTGAAGATAGCTTTTTGTCCCACCAACACAATATATCAGCAGCTCTTACAAAATTCTAATAATGTCAACCCCAGTGGAATATACCAGCTCAAATGTAACACATGTAATAAAGCCTACATAGGACAATCTGGCAGACCAATAACCATAAGGCATAGGGAACACCTACACTATATAAGAAATAATAATCCCACCTCAGCATACGCTATGCATATTCTGGATAACACATGAATTTGGTCCAGCTGAAGAAACATTAAAAACTATTAAAAACCATGTACCAAAGGCACGAGAATGAATTGCTGGGTAGCCTTATTCATGCTTGTGCATTACAAGCACACCATATTGATTTCCAAACAGCAGGCCACCGACACCAATCCACTATTCGAGCTGGACCACATACCACACGATCTATAAGGTATCCTGTAACACAGTACTTCTTTGCACAGTGAACCATACACACGCATACCATGCTAAGTCCTACCTTTTGCTTTATTAAGTAACTTTATTACTTATTAATATTACCTTTTTCTTAATGCCATATCTTATATAGATCCTTTTATTATAGTCAGAATATGCCGCCATAACACTGACAACGTGTGTACTGAACACGCACAGTTGAACAAGACTTCTAAATTTAGCCAAGTGCAGGTTGTAGCTCCCTGATGATGGTTCCTGCGTGAACCAAAACATGTTGGAGCGGTTGTTATAAGTTTAATTGGTTTTTAACAATTTAGCGATTTTACATAGTTGAGTACATTAGTTGGACAATAAAGCATTTGATATCATTGATACATGGTATAACCATGAGGATTACTTCTGCCTTTGTTCTGTGTGAGGTGGGAACTGATTTTTAAATATTTGTGTTAAGGATTCTCAAACTGTGGTACGTGTACCACTGCGGGTGCAACAAACCATTATTTACTGGTACGTACATGGCCTTAAAAAATCGAAATATAAACAGGGATAAAATAAAACATAATCCACACATATTTGGTAATAAACAGAGTTGTTGGCAGCCAGTCTTCAAAATATCAGATTTTTTATTTAAGTACAAAAAAAAATAAATTCATTGGTGGTATACTGAAACTGTTAATTTGCAAAAAGTCATCCCGTTGTGTAAAGATTCAATATAACCACTTTTTATTGTGTGATTCAGTTAACACAACCATATAAATGAATAGCATAGATTACAGCGACGTGTTTCGACTTATAAAGTCATCAGCAGGCTAAGCTAAGAACCATGGAGTTCTTTACAATGTGACTGCGCACATTTGGGATCCCAGATGGCTTACAATGTGTGTTGCGATTGGCAGCATGTATATATACTGATCAATAAATAATATACTCTGCACCTTTGTTTAGAATTAGGGGTTCCAAGCATGCAATGTGTGTTGGTGTGTTACTTTAGGCTGTGGTTCCGTGATTAGATTCCTGGTTATTCGTTTTGTTGTGGTTGTATTAGTAACTGGTTCCTTCTGTGTTTAGATTTATTCGGGAGGTGGGTGGGTGTGTCTGCTTTTTCCTTTTTTATGGTCTGCTACTGTTTTCTTGTGTCCTGTATAGTTCTGTAATTGCGGAATCTGATTTGTTATGCCCCGTTGTACTAATTTTAAGCACTGTAGCATGCATAGTTGTATAAAGTTTCGTTACTTACAGGTTTCTTCTTTTTGTGCAGTGGTTGCTGGCTTTTTTCTTGCAGTAGTGAACGGGCTTCTGTCCCTGTGTAACTTTCACTTCCTGTGGGGGTGAATGGCTTCCCACAACTGATTTCTTCTAGCTGCTCGGCTGCGATGAAACCGAGCGCCCCTTGTAAGGGTCTTCTTGTATTGTGGTTTCGAATATTGCTTCTTCTTTGGCCATTAGTCTGTCATTGATTTGGTTGCCGGCCTTAGTTTCTTTGTAAATGTGGAAGAATTCAAGTGTATCCATCAATTTGCCTTTCTTGATTACGTGGACGACCTCCATTATATCCTCCATTGGGCCGATGGCATGTTTGTTATCTATGAGGTGTTGGACAAATTTCGACTTATATTTGTATTTGAAGTCCCGTAGGTGCTCTTGGAACCTGACGTTTCAAACGAGCTTGGTGCTTTCATTTTCAGGGTGACTTCTTGACCTTAAACATAGGGGTGGCAAGATCCGTTGAAATTCGGGCACTATTTATTATTCGAGACACAACTTGTATTCCAGCAAAACATTAATCCTAATTAACTAGGAATCTTTATGTGAACACCGAAGGTAATGAACACAGATGAAGTCCTGAATAACATTCATGTCTAAAAGGTGAACATTTACATTATTATGTACTTATATATCTGTAATTGCTTCTCAATTATGAATGTACGAATTACTGTTGTTGTTTCGCAGACTGTAAAATGAGTCGCTGTATGTGCTAAATTACAGTAAGATATGTGATCATGGCTGGCTTGGTAGACATTGGCAACTTTCATATGACCACGTTTTTCCCTTTTGTTCCTCGTTCAGCATCACCATGACTGCGTTTAGAATCTCTCCATGTTTCACATGGGTATAAATAATGTGTAAGTCCTTAAATACTGCAGACTTCACACTGGTTCTGGCAGGTGGCAGCCAGCTGTTGCTGATTACCGATTTTGCTCACATGGAAAGCCAAATTTTAAAGAATGAATTTTCTTGCTGACAGTGCACCCTTTTTGTGCCTGAAACAGCTTACATTTAACGATGATGGGTCCTGAAACTGCATACATATCAAGATTATGTCTGTTTTGCAGCTGTGTTGCTGAAAAATTATAAGAACAGATATCAGCGCCTTCACAGTGTTTATGTTTTTATGCGCTTTGTATGAAGTGATCTTATTAAGGCGCATCGAATATCTGACTGAAATTTGTGCTGCTAAGCTGTTGCTCTGATTGAGATTAAATTTGTTATTGGGAGTACGCATTAAAAATTTGGACTTTCTCAAAAAGTCGTGTTGTGTAAATTATGGATTCTATTCAGATCTGCGTCTTTTGTTTCAAATGTGTTTTGACATGGTCAGTACTTGTCACGATAAAGGAAAAGCAAGTTCTGACTCTGTGCATGTCTGTCCTGGCTGAAGTGTTCGTGGAGTTCGACAGTCCTGCCCGGCACACCTTCCATGTCTTTTCAATTCCTTCGTCACTCTTTGACCTTCCATTAAACGCTACATAAGCTGAGCTGCAGCGTAGTTATGTTTTTAATAAATATAGGAATTGCTACATATTTCTACCATTTCTGGACATGTTCAGGCAAGTTGTTATTAGAAGAAAGAGTGTACACACAGTGCTTCATAATTTTGCGAACCCAGTTTTTTGTCACTTATGTAGAATCGGGGAAGTTAAGTACTGATTGATCATTTAAAGTTTAAAATGTGTCTGTGACACAAAATGTCGGCAAAGTGTAGAGCGTTGTTGATTTCAAATGTTTGTCTTTCTATCATTGGATCTGTAGTGACTTACATAATTCCTCGTTTTTATATGTTCTCATTATATGTAACACGTAAAGAAATATAACTTATGGGGTATGGGTATCCTATTGACTTGTAATTAATTATTGTAAATTAAGATTTTCTGTGATAATTGGGTCCCTGTTACTACGGCATGGCGCGTCCTCAGGTCGCGGATGTAGGAACGGCTTCCAATATGGAGGGTAGATGCGATTATATTGAATAAGCAGTCGCGGACAGCCGACAGGAGGTAGTCCTCCGATCCCTAACAAAGCTATGTAGATAATCTAAACAATTTAAGACATGAAGTTAGTAGACATTTCAGGAGCAAAAAGAGGGAATACCTGAAAGCTAAAATTGATGAACTTGAAACTAACAGTAAGATTAAAAATATCAGAGACTTATCTAGGGGCATTAGTGATTTTAAGAAGGGTTACCTGCATAGAACCAATATAGTACAGGATGAGAGGAGTGATTTCGTTATATGATTTTGGCTATGTGGAGGAACCATTTCTCTCAGTTGTTCAGTGCACATGGCGTTAGTGATGTTAGGCAGACAGAAATAGATACAGTGGAATCACTAGTGTCTAAGCTGAGTTCATTTGAAGTTGAAATGGCCATTGAATAGCCAAATTGACACTAATCATCAGTTATTGATCAAATCCCAGCAGACTTGATTAAACGCATGAGGTTGAACAGTTCATTCTGATGTCCATAAATTTATTAGTTCAATTTGGAATAAGGAGGAATTGCCTCAGCAGTAGGAGTGAGTCACTGTACCCATATACAAGAAGGTTAATAAAACAGATGGTAGTATTTGTAGAGACATATCATTTTTGCCACCTACATGCAAAATTTTATCTGACATGCTGCTCTCAAGGTTAACTCCATATGCAGAGGAAATTATTGAGCACCATCAACATGGTTTACGTTGCAACAGGTCAACTAATGACCATATATTCGGAATTTGTACAATATAAAGAGAAAATTGGAATAAAATGAAGCAGTGCGTAAGCTATTTATAGACTTCAAAGCCTGTGATTCATTTAGTAGGGGGTCTTTTTTAATAATATTCTCATTGAGTCTATCCCCATGAATCTGGTAAGGCTAATAGAAATGTGTCTAAATGAAACCTATAACAGAGTCAGGGTAGGCAACAATTGTCTGAATATGTTTCCTATTAAGAATGGTTTGAAACAGGGAGGTGCTTCATTGCCATAGGCTTTCAACTGTGTTTTAGAGTAGGGCATTAGGAGGGTTCAGGTAAACTAGGATGGCTAGACATTACATGGTACACATCAGCTCTTGGTTTATGCTGATGATGTTAATATAGTGGGTGGAAGCGTACGTACACAGAAGCACTGTTAGTCGTAATAAGGTGATTGGTGTAGAAGTGAATGCTGATAAATCTAAGTACATGGTCATGTCTCGAGATCAGTATGCAGGATGAGGTCACAATATATAGAATAATATTAATTCCTTTGAAAGGGTGGAAGAGTTTGGATATTTGGGAACAACCTTAAGAAAGCAAAATTCTATCCAGGAAGAAATTAAGAGCAGATTGAGGTCAGGAAATGCTTGCTATCATTTGGTGCAGAATATTTTGTCTTCCAGTTTGCTATCCAAAAATTTGAAGATTAAGATATACAGAACTATAATTTTGCATGTTTTGTGTTGGTGTGAAACTTGCTTCCTTATATTGAGAGAGGAATGGAGGCTGAGGGTGTTTTAAAATGGGGTGCTGAGGAGAAAAGTTGGGTCTAAGAAGGATGAGGGAGTGGAGAAAACTACAAAATGAGTAGCTTAATATTCTGTACTGCTCACCCAATATCGTTCGGGTGATCAAATCGAGGAGAATTTGTGGATGGTGCATGCAGCATGTATGGGGGAGTTTAGTGGTGTATACAGGGTTTTGGTAGGGAAACCTGAGGGAAAGAGACCACTTGGAAGACCCAGGCTTAGATGAGAGAATATTAAGATATAGTTTCAGGAAGTGGGTTGTGAGGGCATGGACTGTGTCGGTCTGGCTCAGGACAGGGACAGTTGGCAGGAACTTTTGAATTTGGAATGGAACCTTTGTGTTCCATAAAATGTAGGGAATTTCTTGACTAGCTGTGAACCGATTAGATTCTTAAGAAGGACTCTGCTTCCTGGAGTAAGTAAGCAAGGTTAAGATTTTAGATTACTTCCTGGGTATTATGTGCCCTGTTTAGTTGGTGCTGTATTTCTATGTAATATATGTGCCGGTTTTATTTCCAGCCGTATGTGTAACATATGGTTTATTTTTTATGTGTTTGACTTTACTGCATTGTAAGCTTCAGCAATGAGACCTACCTGCGGGTTTGCCGTGCAATGTTACGTGTATGTTGCGACGTGTAATCCTGTATTCCTACTGTTTGTTCTTGTATTTAAGTTTAATGAAGGGTTAGTCTGTGGTGACAATTGCTATGGTATACTAAATTAGATTCTCAAAAACTTTTTTGTTGTGATCATGTCTTTCATTTGGCGACTTTTGCACTGTGGTTATAGACGTTAAGTAATCTGTGTTCATGTATATTTCTCTATTGATGAGGTCAATTATATCTGCAGTTATATTTGTAAATTTTTTTTTTGGTGTGACATACAGGCGATGAACTTCCCCTGTTCTTACTGAGACAGCAGTTGGCTGCATTAGGCCATGTTACAGCCTGACTGCTACTTTTGCAGTTTGCTGGAAGGGTCGGCTTACTGTGTCTTACCCTTTATTATCGCCCAGGGGTGGCTGAGATGAATAAGTAGGTGATAGGCTGTAAATCTATTTAGGAGCGTTTACGGTGGACTAGCATCGTGTTTGGATAGCACTGGGGGATCGGAAAGTGTCGTCAGTACCTGTCAATGGGAATATAAACAACCCGGAACTTCCTTTATGTTTGATTCAGATTTGATTCTGATATTAGATTCGATTGATTTTACGGAGATTTGAGTCAATTCTGGTTGGATTCTTCGTCGTTGAACTCTGGAGTAATTTGTTGTTTGGCTGAATGAAAGTAGTAGTATATTGGACAGAGAATGGAAGGAGAGCTGCTTTTGCCGGCCTGCTACCTCGAACCCACCTACGGATCAAAGGGAGCAGTGTAAGAGGAAGTTGAGTTCGTGCGGTATCTACAATGCTGAGGCAGGAGGAACTAGCTTTTGTCAAGGCTGTCCAACGTTCAGATTTCCCAATTCTCTCTTCGGCCGCTGAGGAAAGCAGTGGCGGCTGGCAAGAAGAAGGCCCTTGCGACCTTCAAGGCTATCACGACGAGCGTTTCGGTCCTCGAGCGTCAGAGCGGATTCTGGAGTTAGGCTTTGACCTCCCTTTATTCTCCATATCTCACCATGAGCAACAGGAAAGCTGATGAGATTCCAGCACAGACGGCCAGTCTGAGCCCGCTTGCTGTTGCCTGGCGTCCGGGCATCTGTTCGATGACGGGACCGCGGCGCAGGGATCCACGGGCGAACTAGCTTCAAGAGCAGCCAGCGTATCGGACCGAACGAGCGAGGGCTGGCTACGCCGCAGTGGTAGCAGGGCAAGCCGGCCCGCAACAGCCAAGTAGGCCGCACAAGACCCTACCAATTGTTCGGACCACTCCCAACCCGCGCATGTCTCTAGGAGACATGTCCGGGCCCCTGTGTGACATGTCGATGGCTCCCCTTCAAACTCCCAAGTGGCCACTAACAGTGTCGCTCCTGCAGGTCATGATGGACAATAAATCGATTAAAATCATGGCAGTTTAATTATTGCCATCCCGACCTCCATTTGCTTTGGACCTGTGTGCCTGCCTTGGTGGCAGTCTTCCCGTCCTCATGGCGGATGACTTGAACGCCATGCACGTGGACCGGAATATAGGCTGATCACGGCAAGGGGCAGACTTTCTTTGCAGTTACGCGGATGCAATAACAACGCAACCCGATCACTCCCGCCCTAGAATATCTTATTCAACGCTATTCACCGCATGTTAGGAGCTGAAGCTCAGGGCGTCGCGATTGGCGGTGGGTGTGTGCTTCTGCAACCTTTGTAAAGTTCTAAGGTCTGATTGCTGCATCGTATTCCCTGTTGTGTTTCTCTGTAATCAGAAGTTGGCGTTTCATATGTGCAAAAGCGACATTAACTCGCCCATCATACGAAAGCTGAGACACTTGTGCTCGTCCATTATGACTCATTTTTGAGGAACTTCGTTTCCCCTAATTGGATTATACAGCTGTGAATACCGGTGGATCATTTGTTTGTGGCTGGACTGTGGCTTCGTCTGTAGAGACTACGCTTGCTGCTACGACCTCCCAAGATTTATAGCATACACACGGCCCAAAGCTATGACATTTAAGGCTAATTTTCACATTATTATGTCAGAGTGTGGCCTCTCGAAGTCAGTATTAAAGCTGTTCGTGACAACAATGGTCGGAGCACAATAGCAGCACAGTTATGTGTGTGATTCAGACATGGACAATCGAAATTCTTACACTATACAGTTGGCGCTCAGTCGGGACGCAGTGTGGGCACAATCCTGCTCCTCTTTTCATTCAGGGCAGCTCCAACGATGCAATCTACTCATTATTGACTACCTCAGTGCTTTGCAGCGTCTCCTGGAGATTTTGCTCAGAGTTTCCGACCCCAGAAGCTATTGTATTTTCCTGGGTCTCAGGGCATGGGGTTGCCTCTTCAATGACCAAGGACACTGGAACTGTCGTATGACTGGGCTTTGGGCAGAGACATTCATGCATATCGTCTTCGGGCTGCTTTGTTTGCCTGGACCCATGAACAAAGCAAGAAATTGTGAGATGTGAAAACGTCCATACTAGGAGGGAGGCAGTCATCGTTGCATGGTTCTAGGTCGGTTTAACTTGCTTGACGCAACGATATTTTTTGTGTGGAGGGCCGACTGCTTTTTTGTCAAACTGTCTTGCGCCTCGTCGACCTGCTGACGTTGTGGTTGACTGCCAGTGTAACAAACAGCATCGTGCCTATGTGGGTATGTGCCATATGTACTACATGTTGCGCGGTATGTTACTGTTCAGTTCTGGTAACTAGAGACTTGGAAGTTATTTAAAGAATGTGGGCAGGATGGGGTGGTTATGCGCCTGGCGATGGTATGTGACTCAGCAACTACTATGTGTGCAAAAGCACATACCACCTACTTTAGTTGATTGTACCGGCCCCTGATATTCTTGCGGCTGATTGTATTTGGAACTGGTGATGGATACAGAAGGCACTTGCCTTATAAGTTACTGGCTTTTGTCCCTTGTCAGACGTGATTTCAAAGCCTGGACTCTGGGTTTACACTGTCATCAGAAACTTTCAGATTTGGTAAAACATTTGTCAGTCCATATACTCCCATGACAGATGCAAAGTTCTTGCTGACTGTCATAGGCTTTTATTAAGTAACTTAGCGGACGCAAGAAAACTTGCAAAATTTTGAAGTTATGTCCGACATATATGAAATAAAGAGAGTCCATATTTACATAAAGAACTAAAAGAATGTAATAATAGACTATTATCAATACATCTATATAAATAGAAGTTAATATACTAATTCTTCTTCCCTGATGATTGATACTGGAAGTTCTTACCGAATTACTGTAATGAATGCTGTACTTGTGTGGAATTCGGTAGTTTCATAATTTTTCTGTAATGTAACTTTAAATATGGGACATGTATACACCAGGAAATAACACACACTCTGCTATGAGCTGAGTATGACGATTGCTACATTGTAAGGCATTTGTAAACTGGCCAAGTTATGAGAAGGTTTGTTAATTCAAAAGGAATGCCTGACCTAGGCACTCCACCTTCATAGAGTTCTAAAAGTTGTCACAATGTAGGATTCTCAAAACTCGGTCAGGTGATGTAAGAGTGTGTTAATACTGGAAAGAATGCATGACTTGAGCAGATCGCCTCTATATAATCCAAAGATTGACTCACTGACTCACTCATTGGTTTAATTTTGATTGATGAAGTTTTGGACAATTGTTAACTGACGCTGTATAGCCATATTGAAGAAGAATATTAATTGGCGAAGAATGTGTAACAAATTGGAGGCTGATATGCTGCTTAATGTTGTGTACCTTCTGTTATTTAAAGGTAAGTTGCATTGATTGAACTAAATTACTTATTGTGAGTCATTTTGGCAAAAGCTAAATTGAAAGTTTACCTTTTTAAATTAAAGTAACACGTTGGACTACATAGAGGCGAGACAGCTAGTTTCTTTGCAATCCAAACTTGGGGAAAATTGTTGTTTATTACTGGACCTTCTAATGTATAAATAAGGTGTTACAATTACAGAGCACCACTGATATATGTATATGTATATATATATATATATATATATATATGCATATAGTTGTTAGTAAAATAGAAATCAGTTTTTTGTTAGAACTGTTGACGTTTGGATTGGATCGCACAGTCCTTGAACCAACCCCGTTTGAATCAGGACTCTCTGATTCTGGTGGCAGCTACCGCCTACTTCACCCAACTGGACCTATGGTTACAGTAGGAATTCTCCCCACATAGTGTCAGCAGAGTGGTCGATGCTGGTCCACTCCCTATTGCTAGGCTCTGGGACACTACATTACTAAACTACTTGACACCACACACAGGCAAGTAGTATTTTCAGTAGTTAACACTGGAAGAAGCTCATATCACATTGTCTTTCCAGATACGATCATTTTGCGGTACTGTGCGAGCTCCTGCCTGCTGCTGTGCCCTCCTTAGCTGTCAACCTTCTGGCCACAAGTCACGGCTACTTCAACCAGTCGCTGAAGGGTAAACTGCAGTCCAGTTTGGGCTGCTCTCGTCCTGGCAGCCCCGCATCTAGCTCCACTTATGGTCGCTCAGAAGCCATTGTTAACCTTAACAGTGACCCCTACCTCTGGGACAAATTTGGTCGCTGCTTTTTCCCAGGTGCCCAGTTTTTCAAACTTACATATCGCCTTCATGCAGCAGAAGTTGAAGTAAAGGAATTCATTGAATCTGTTATGAAGTCTAAAGGCTGGATGACTGATTATAATATCCGAAGGAAGTTTTCAAGTCCACTGAGAGTTGATGAACTCATGGGAGAACATCCTCGGGTATACCACACTTTAACAGCTCTGGCGCGTTCAGCGCGGGATGCTTTGGACGATGTCTTTGATAGTTTTACTATAACAGAATGGGTGGAACAGCGCATTTATCCAGACATCCAAACATTGGAACAATTACAACGTGATTCTTTAGCTCTTAAATCTGTTCGAATATGGCCAAAGAGGCCTTTTCCACCACTTAGAGATCTCAAAAGACTTGGTATACCGATGCCAGAAGACTATGTATCAAATTCTAACTCGACACCTCAAATGTCAGGAAAATAGCGTCTTTACCTGTTTTATACTGCTGGTATTGTTGTTATGCTGATGATGGCTTAAAGAGTGAGATTTCACAAAACAGATGTTTTTGCTGTTAATGCACATGAGTAGAAAGTGGGATGTTTGATGAACTGTAATAGTAAGAAATGTCTGAAGCTCTTTTGACCATGTACAGTGCTCTGTGGTACTGACAGTGGAACTTAACAAAATTGTACCGTTAACTACGTATGGTGCAAATTTTAGTCATTGTTTAAAGCAATAGGAAATTAATGTATTAACAGTCAAGTGAATTTTACATTAATTATTTTCAATGAACATGACAAGAAAGAGATTATATGAACACTGTGATGTGAAATAATTTAGAATGTTTGTTGCTGTCAGTATACAAAAAATATTTAAAAAGAACTGATAAATGACTAGGTAATAAAATGTGATACATATACATAGTATTATCGTAATGTCTGTTGTTAATGTGCCTATGAATCTTATTGAGAGAAAGAATTTTAAAAGTTAGTATTGTTGTATGTTTTTATTTCATAAGTGCACAGTGACGTACATTTTAAAAGCTGAAGGGTATAGTTAGGGACCAAGAACTGGAACTCATGTTGCACCTTGAGAGTTGATGCATTATGTGTACATTTGTGCTGCTGAAGAAAGTGACCAGTGCTAGTTTAAGAAAATAACATGGTAGTATCTGAGGAGTCAGTTCAGTGGTGCGTGCTCGAGTGCGAGTGAATGAAAAAGCGTGAGACATCTGTTGTAAGAACCATTTAAAGAAAATGCAAGCACTGTAATGAAACACTCATTGTATTTTGATTATTTTTCAAATCCATATAATAACTCCTGCATTAAAAACTGGGTCTGCTCAGGTGGTATAGAGACTAAATTACTGAATTGGCCTTTCGATTCCTAGCAGGGACATGGGCTTCTCAAAAGTCTCCATACTGGCACTGGAGGCCATCCAGCCTCATATGGAATGGGAAGAAGGCTCTTTGCTTGGGGCTGTAGTTGCCTCAGCATGAAACTGGCCATTTACCTATATTTCATACTGAGATTAAGAACGCCTGGACCTACACTCATTTCCCTGCATGCATGTGTGGTCAAAACATATAATTTTTCAATGTTAAAACTGGTGGTACTTACAAGTATTAGCCCAGGCAGCATCCTTTTTATACACAAAATGAGTGCTTACACCGAACTTCATTGCACTCTTTGGAGATGACATTAAATATCAAATGGCTGCGATGCAACATTTGATAATATGTGTACATACTGTTGGTCTCTCATTATTATCACCAGAGTATGTACAGTCTAAGTACTGAAGGTGAATAGCAGCAAAGCGTGGAATAAAAGAACTTCATACTTGTGAAAATACAGGTAAATAAAGTGGACAACTACTGTCCGCCCCATAACTCAGGTAGTATGTACGGTGGCATTCATGAAACACGTAGTTGCACTGTTGAAGTAACATAGTATATTGCATGCCAACGGTTTTGCTTAAAGGAGAGGAAGGGAGGAAATGAAAGATGAAATAACATGGACCCATAAATGGAATGGGAAAGGAATGTGATGGAAATTATATATATATATATTTTTTTCTTGTGATTCTTCAACCCGATTCTGGGCCTTGGCCTCCCATGACGGGGCTTCACGATCACACTTATAGGAAAAACCACATTAGATAGGACTCCTTTGGATGAATGATCAGGCCGATGCAGAGACCTCTGCATGACAACACACAAAACTCAAAAGAGATAAAACATCTATGCATCAGCGAGATTTGAACCCACAATCCTGCAAGCAAGCGGCTGCAGACCTACGCCTTAGAATGTCCGGCCACTAGGATCAGCATATATATGTATATATAAAATTATGAAGTCTGGAAGAATTTTGGTAAGATGCGCAATGGAAATCATGTACAGCCCTACTAATAATTAAGAACTTATAAGCAATTTTTCCAGAGTAGCAGTGAAGTTAAATGATATGAACGCTCCTCATCACAACAATGGCAACATTCTAAAAAATGAAGTACATATGTGTGTTATTCAAAATCTTCTTTGAAAATGTGAACTATTTAACTTTCATTACTTAATATAAAATTACTCTTCATTCAAGTTCAATAAGATGCTGAAAACCTGAGGAACTACAGGGTGGGGCAAAATACCCTCCGTACTTTCAGTAGGGCATTGTGAAGGGAGGGGAGGCCATAGAAGGTTGGGGTTGGGCTCGAAAGGTGCAGGTAGTTGGGAAGTTCCCGTTACAACACTCCGCAGTCGTAAAGATTGTGTGGTCCAACGAGCAGCGCGCATTTGCCGTTGAAACCTACTTTTCGCAAAGTCACTCTATCGTAGCGGTGCAGTGTGCGTTCCGTACTCGCTACCAAATCCCCCCTCGGGACCGAGTACCGGACCGAAAATCCATTCTGTTGTGGGTTGAGAACTTCAGGGAAACGGGAAGTGTGTCTG